>JACCDI010765302.1_pt1 | contig 28429 bp, 30 predicted proteins | sample 7442791 | NCBI WGS metagenome assembly JACCDI01 (sample SAMN15323434, study PRJNA562643) | freshwater metagenome | isolation source: river surface water | place: USA:Blue River Watershed | collected 2017-08-15
CCTCTCCAATTCTTGAGATGCGCAGCATCACCAAGACCTTTCCAGGAGTTGTTGCTCTTGACAATGTGTCGCTCACAGTAAAGCGCGGCGAGATTCACGCCATCTGCGGCGAGAACGGTGCTGGTAAATCAACCCTGATGAAGGTTCTCTCCGGGGTTTATCCGTTTGGCTCCTACTCAGGAGACATCGTCTACGAAGGCGAAGTAAAGAAGTTTTCCAACATTCGTGACTCTGAAGAAGAGGGCATCGTAATCATCCACCAGGAGCTTGCCCTCTCCCCATACCTCTCCATCGCCGAGAACATCTTCCTGGGCAATGAGATTAGAAAATTCGGCCTGATCGACTGGAACAAGACCAACCAGCAGGCTCAGCTGCTGATGGCAAGAGTCGGTCTAGACGAAGACCCAAACATCGCCATCAAAGACATCGGTGTTGGTAAGCAGCAGCTGGTTGAGATCGCCAAGGCACTCTCCAAGCGAGTGAAGCTACTGATTCTTGATGAGCCAACCGCAGCCCTCAACGATGAGGACTCCGCTCACCTACTAGATCTACTTCGTCAGCTGCGTGACCAGGGCATCTCCTGCATCATCATCTCCCACAAGCTCAACGAGATTGAGGCGATTGCCGATACCACCACCATCATTCGTGATGGCAAGGCTGTTGAGTCGCTCAGCATGGTTACCGACAAGGTCGACCAGGAGCGCATCATCAAGGGCATGGTTGGTCGCGAGATGGAAAACCGCTACCCAAGCCGAGTGCCAGAGATTGGTGAGGAGATCCTCCGCGTTGAGAACTGGACTGCATATCACCCAATCGACTCACAGCGCTTGATCGTTGACAACATCTCGATGAATGTTCGCCGCGGGGAGATCGTTGGTCTTGCCGGCATCATGGGTGCTGGTCGCACCGAGTTTGCAAGATCACTCTTTGGTCACTCCTACGGAACCAACATCTCAGGCAAGGTCTACAAGAATGGCCAAGAGATCAAGGTCCGCACCATCCGCGAGGCAGTCGACAACGGTCTTGCCTACGCAACCGAGGACCGCAAGCGATTTGGTCTAAACCTGATCGAAGACATCAAGCGCAACATCTCGCTGGCATCGCTTGCGAGCTTTGTGAGCTTTGGTTTGGTAAACGGCAACGAGGAATACAAAAAGGCCACCGAGTACCAAGACAGCATGAACATCAAGGCACCATCGGTGAACTCGATCACCGGTCAGCTCTCCGGTGGTAACCAGCAGAAGGTGGTGCTCTCAAAGTGGATCAACGTCAACCCTGATGTTTTGATCCTGGATGAGCCGACCCGAGGCATTGACGTTGGAGCAAAGTACGAGATCTACCTGATCATGCAGCGCCTAGCTGCCGAGGGTAAGGGCATCATCGTTATCTCCTCAGAGCTTCCAGAACTACTTGGCATCTGCGATCGCATCTATGCAATCGCAGAGGGACGAATCACTGGTGAAGTCACTCGCGAAGAGGCAAACCCAGAACTACTTATGAAGTACATGACCACTGAGAAGGGCAAGGCACATGTCTAATACCGCAACTAAATCCAATTCACTGATGGATAACCTGCGCCAGAGAATGCGCGGAGTTAACCTCCGTCAAAACGGAATCTTCTTGGCCCTAATCGGTCTAGTCATGTTCTTCGCTGCCACCACTCCAAACGCAGCTTCCCTAACCCCAACCAACTGGTCAAACCTGGTGGTGCAGAACGGTTACATCCTGGTTCTAGCCATCGGTATGGTGATGGTCATCATCGCCGGTCACATCGACCTATCGGTTGGTTCGGTAGCGGCATTCATTGGTGCGGTTGCCGGTATTTTGGTGGTCCGACCGCTTGAGCAAGACGGCTGGGAGTGGCTCCCAGCACTGCCATGGTGGGCGGGCATCTTGGGTGCCATTTTGGTTGGTGCCATAGTAGGAGTTTGGCAAGGTTTCTGGGTTGCCTACGTAGGTATTCCAGCCTTCATCGTGACCCTGGCCGGTATGTTGCTGTTCCGCGGTATGGCACTGCTTACTCTGCAGAACTCCAACATCGGTCCATTCCCAGACGAGTTCCGTGCTATCGGTAACGGCTTCTTAGACAAAGAGCAGGGTCTGAATCAACTGGTTGGTTTCCCTAGCGACTACAACCTAACCGCACTGGTCGTTACCGCTCTGGGTGTGCTAGCCCTGTGGGTTGCAGCACTTCGTCAGCGCTCGGGAAAGATCCGCTACGGGCAGGTTGTTGAGCCAAGAGTTTGGTTCTACATCAAGAACACCATCCTGACTTTGATGGTTGCCTACGTTGGCTTCCAGCTCTCTCAGGCAAACGGTATTCCTTACACCCTGATCCTGCTGGTCTTCCTGGTCGTGGTCTACACCATGATCATGAACCGCACACCGTTTGGTCGCTACATCTACGCAATTGGTGGAAACCTAAACGCAGCTGTGCTCTCCGGTATCAACGTTCGCATGGTCAACTTCTGGCTATTCGTGAACATGGGTGCTCTTGCAGCACTATCCGGTGTCTTGATCGCAGCCAGAATGAACTCCGCAGTTCCAAAGGCTGGTGACGGCTTCGAGCTTGACGCCATCTCATCGGTATTCATCGGTGGTGCTGCAGTTCAGGGTGGTGTCGGTACCGTAACCGGCTCCATGGTCGGTGGTTTGATCCAGGGTGTTCTAGCCAACGGTATGAACCTGAACTCTGTAGGTATCGACGTGCAGATGACCATCAAGGGTCTAGTGCTCCTCCTTGCAGTTGCCTTCGACGTCTGGTCAAAGCGCCGCAAGTAATAAATCCAAAGACGAACCCGCAGCCAATGGCTGCGGGTTTGTTGCTTAAGTTGGGTTTTCCACAACCCCAGAAGCAATGAAACCTAGTAACTGCGAAACTCTAGGCAGTAGATATGAATTGTGCTACTTTGTAGAACATGGAGCGAATAGTGGGTATCAGAGAGCTGAAGCAGAACGCCTCGGCGGTTGTTGCAGTTGCAAAGGCTGGTGACGCGGTCACCATCACCGAGCACGGAAACAACGTGGCAATGATGATTCCCTATCCCGAGGATGACCTATTGCGCCTGGAGCTTCAGGGCAGGCTAATAAGGCCCAAAGTGAGGTTTGATCCATCACTACTAAAACCTGCTGAGGTCAACGGACCCTCGATCCAGGAGCTATTAGATGAGTCGCGTGAGGACCGCCTCTAGTGACGCTCTGTTACCTCGATAGCTCCGCTTTTCTAAAAGTTTTCAAGCGCGAAGATGAGTCTGATGCCATGGTCAACTACTTCACTCAGAATCTCGATCGCCTGTTCACCTCTGAACTAACCGTTACTGAACTCTTGGGTAACCTCATGCGATTGGGGCTGCCGACCCACCTTGCCGAGCGTGCTTTGGCTGGAATGACCTTGATACCAATAAGGCAAGAGATTTTGCATCAGGCAGCAGACTTTAGGGGTGCAGGATTGAGGTCTTTGGATGCCATACATCTTGCGTCCGCGCTCTCCGTCCGGGGCAATCTCGCTGAGCTCGTGACCTACGATCAACAATTGGCTGCTTTCTCAGCTGGTAAAGGCGTGCCAGTGGTTGCTCCTAGTTAGGACCTCGCGTCTCTACCGCTGCCAATCGGGGCCTGTGGATAGCCAAACCTAGATCCAGGCAAATCGCACGACTCTATTCCAAGCTATTGATTGGAGGAGAATGAGTATCTACAATGTAGAAACAACAGATCTGGTGGAGTTCAACTTGAAAACTTCGATTGGTAAATGGGGCAACAGCCCAGCGATTCGAATTCCTAACGCCCTCATGCATGAGGCTCAGCTGACTCCCAAGCAGCAGGTCAACATAAATGTGAGACAAGGCAAGATAATCATCGAGCCCATCAAGGGGCCCGAGTACTCAATCGATGACCTGGTCTCCCAAATCACCCCTGCCAACAGGCATCAAGAAACCGAAACTGGGGCACCGGTTGGGAAAGAAATCTTCTAGTGGCAAAGTTCGTGCCGGATGCAGGAGACATCGTCTGGATTGATTTCACCCCTCAGGCTGGCAGGGAGATGGGTCACAGACCAGCTTTAGTTCTATCTCCGGCAAGCTACAACCAAAAGACAGACTTGATGGTTTGTTGCCCAATGACAACCCAGATCAAGGGGAACCCATTTGAGGTGTTGTTTGAAGTTGATGGGACTCAGAGCGCCATACTCACAGACCACCTGAAGTCAGTCGACTGGGTAGCAAGGAAAGCCAACCTAAAAGCCAAAGTTAGTCCCGAAGCGATGGCTGAGGTTCGGGCCAAGGTGAAAGCTCTGATTCTCTAGGACTAGCTCTCTGCTTCTTCTCTGGTGCTCCACAGATATGTCATAACAACACCGCAGGCGAGCATGATCAGTAGCGATGGGAAGAAGAAAAAGTTGTCGGCAATGATTCCGATTCTTGGATTCCCTGGTGCAACAGTTCGAAGCTGAATAACTCCAAGAATCGAAGCAGCAGCCCAGACCATGGCGTTCATTGATGCAGGTCTTGCCCCCGACAGAACGCGCAAGGTAATTACCGCAGTGCTGAGGGCTGTAACAACCGCAAACAGATAGATAAAGACAGCAATCGACTTCACTGCAAAGGAGCGCTCGATCTTGGCAAGGAAGGAGATCTTTCCCTCCACGCGCTCTTGCAGGAGCTTCTCGTAATCGAGGGCATACTCCTCACTACCAAGTGGAGTGTCAAAGGCAGACATGCGCTCATACAAAATGTTGAAGCCCGGAACTGGTGTTGTGTAGAAGTAGTCGAAGGTTTGAACCGGCTGAAAACCAGTTCCATCGATGTCTGCCACAACCTGGGCATAGCCATCCATCTCGTAGACATCGAATGGGTATAGGCCATCAGATGCCATCGAAGAGTCTCTGGTGCTCAACACATCAACCACAGTCTCAACAGCACCGATTTGATCACCGGCATCAAACTCGGCGATCTCTGCATTCTGACCATCGACAAACAACTTGATCGGCACGTCACCAACGACAGAGGAAGAAAACTGATCAGCAAGGTTTTCGGTTGGCCATGGGAAGTAGGCCATCTCAGCACGTTTGGTTTCTGGGTTGAACCCAGTCATCTGCACATAAAGAGCAATCGAGTCTTCTTCAAAGTCAGTACTTGATTCACCCTCTAGGCCCATGTCCACAACCGACACCCCAGTGTCACCTTGGTTGTTCTGCCAGATAGCACCAAGTGGCAGTAGCAGTGCCAAAAAGATAAACAGCAGTGCAACCAACTTCACAGCCCTAAAGCGCTGCGGTGTCACACCAGGTTCTAGTTCTTGTTCTTCAGACATGTTCCCCCAAACATGTTTCAGGTTAGTCCCGCTAACACACCAGGGCAATGACGCAGGACCAGAGAGCTACTTGGTCTCATTCGGATGAGCCGTGAACACTCTTTCGAGAACTACCGTCGATCCAGTGACGTAATACCAAATCCTGAATCCGTTTCGACCATCGAGCTTTAGCTGCCACCTTCTGTGACTGACTTCATCTCGAACAACAAAAGCGAGTTTGTCCTCGAGTGGGTAACTGGTCGGAGTTAGCTTTGTCGGACTGGCAACAAGGAAATCCCAAGCATCAACGCAGGCGTTCCTTCTTGCTGCTACAAGATCCTGCCAACCTTTCTCTGCTTCTCGAGAGCCAAACACGATGTCAAAATCTGTTCTCTTTTTGGGCCGTGGCACCAAGTCACCGCGAGGCATGTAAATACCTAAGGCCTAGGAACTCGAATTGGCTCACTCAACCATTCGACCTTGGCCAGAGCACTCTTGTCTGAGTAGGCAAGGGCGGTATCCCTCCAGGCATTAAGTTTTATGTAGATAGGTTCAAGTCTCTTCGAGACCAGAGCAACGCGCATTCCTTCAAGCAGCTCTTTCGCACACAAATCACGGGCTGTTTCGTCAAGCGCTAACATCCAGTGAAAGCGATCGGACAGCTTCTCCGCCACCGAGCCAGGCACAGAACTAAGCGCCACAAAAAAGTCAGCTGCGTACTCGAGTAAGTTGCTAATTGAATCTGACTCCCGCTCGGTCATGAGAACCAGGTCTTCCCCATCTCGCCTAGTCACGACCACAGGTTCTCTTTCGGCCGCGACAAAGACTGACTTCGGATTTCTACTGAGCTCAGAAGATTGCATTCTTGAAAGAGTCATGGTCATAGCTTAGATAATAATTCAGAATGTGTTCTGAATTGATATACATTTGCAATGAGTGCACATCTCGGCTTGTCAGGCAGTTGTGAATAGCGCCTAGCTATTTAGTGCGACGAACTTTTCTCAAAATCTCGTAAGAGTTTCCTGCCGAATCCGTGATCTCGATTTCCAGCTGACACACTCCGGCTGTGTTCACAAGCACTCGGAAGCTGCTCGCTTTACAGATCTCAGGAGTCAGAGACGTGACCGTGTAGTTCAAACTCGGATCTCTGGGGAGCGCTTGAATCACTGTTCGTTGAACTGTCCTGAGGCTGGAAATCGCTGAGGCAAGGCTGGAAATGCTGGCGGCCTCCTCCGGATCTGGAGTTATCAGCAAAGCCTGCCGCGCTACCGCGAAAGCACTACCCGACACCTGAACGGCTTGCAATTCAACCGAAACCGAGTTGCTTGTTGAAGAGTCGCTGTTCGTAGGCGCGGCTGCCTGACCAGGGTCAGATGAAGTAGAAGCCGGTGCTTGGGTTATCGGACTAACGGTCGGACTCGAGCTTGAAGCTGGGGTGACAACGGGACTTGCTGAGCCTGGTTGGATGAACGCGTAAGCGCACTCCCGGCCGGACTCTCCAAAACCAGACCAGCTACTGCATCTTTCAATTCCTGGAGTTAGCTTGGCTGCCGCCTCAGCTATTTCCTTGGCTCGGTTCTTAAGGAGGTCAACCTTGGCTCTTCTGTCTATCTCGACGCTTGGGTCATAAGTTCCGCCGGTCGATCTATAAAGGTCCCAAGTTTCCCCGCCCAATCGGTAAGCAGTCCATGCTCGTTCCGGCCAGCACTCGGTGTAGAACTTTCTAGTTCCAACATCGGCGATCAAACCATTAGCCGCCTGAAACCCAGACGGACACCCTTCAACACCTACCTGACCTTCAACTACCACCGTGAAAGGGAAGCCACTTCCTCGATAGCTTGAACCGCCAGATGGGACTGGGTCGACGGGAAGTGATGGTGCAGGTGAGTTTGATACTGGGGCTGATGCACTTACCGAAGCAGAGGAAGAGGCGATATCTGTTTCTCCAACTGATCCTGCGGATACTGGCTCGGCAGGGATAGAAGGAGAACCACTCGGTGCGACCGGCGCTGAGACCGGGTTCGCACAGACACCACCCGATGATTGACCACCATATGGGTCAGTGAAGGGGCCCCAACTGACGCACTTCTGTCTGCCCGGATTGGCCTGATTCCATGCGAGTGATTCTTCATAGGCAGCTTGCTTGGCTGCCTCCACCTGCGCATAGTAAGCGTCCCACGCAGCTTTGTCGTAAACGCGCCACGGGTTCTTGAAGCAAGCCCTCCACCACTTACCAGCTGACTGATCAAACCCGTTGCCGTCCCAGGCGTAAGGGTCTCCGTTGGGAGTCTGAATTTGCGGACACGCCCACCCTGCTCGGTATGTTGTGTTAGCAAACTCAGCCCAAGAGGTTTCAGTTGTGCTCCACACACGCGTGTTGGGAAGCTCATCGCCCGTCGAGAGATTTGGATATGGGTCCACAGGATTCGCCAGCGAGACCTGCGCACTGCCAAAAGTTAGGGCGAGAGTAAGTAATGTCGCCGTAAACGATCTGTATTTCATGAATCCCCCGATTTCTCTTCCAAACTACTCTTGAACGCCTCGTGTGGCAAAAGCCCTAGATCGAGAAAGTGCAATCACTGCACCACTGAACACAGCAACAGCGAGGACCGCTGGCCCAAGAAAGATGGCTGCTGTAGTGATCAGAAGCAATGTCGCAAACCTGCCTAGGAATCGACCGGCGCGATCAAGGTTCCTCTGCTGTCTGACTTCAAGTTCGTTCATGGGTCAAAACTAAAGATCCCCTCTGACAAATTGTCAGACCCCACCACTTAGCTATCTCTGCGGCTTGGGGGTCTGCTCCTTTTACCTCCAATCCGAAGCACCACCCCAAGACCTGGGGGGTATTGGGGTGGTGCGCTAAATAGGAAGGCTCAGCATGTTTGCATTTCTCAAGGCACTATTCGGATTTGGTATTACTCACCAGCCAACTAACACAAAGCCGGTCAACTCGGCTATGGATGAGGGTGACTATCACTCTGGTCCTCACGGCTACTCACCAAACACCCCATACCAAGAGACTCAGTATGGATCTAGGTTTGATGAAGAGGCCGAGTGGAATGAAGAGATCTGAGAGTGTTGCCTCAGTTAGCTCAAGCGAGCCGCATTCTCTCGAGGTGCCGATAGACCTCATCATCTGATCGGCTATCCACAAGGACTACCTCAATTGAGTCGGCGACAATTCTGTACACCACTCGAAAGTCCCCCACGCGGAGTCTCAGGTACCCTTTGAAGCCCTTAAGCTCTGTCGATGCAGCAGGTCGAGGATCCACGATTAAGGAGATTGTCTTCTCGTATACCTGCCGGGCAGGTTTGGTCTCTAGAGAGCGCATGAATTTCAGAACATCGTTCGAGAAGTTGATCGAGGTCACTAGCGGACACCTCCGAACAGTTGACGTTCGAACTCCGCTTGGCTCAAGAAGCCGCTCTTCACTGCACGTTCTATGAAGTCGTCATGAATAGTTGCTTCAAGTGCCACGTCAAGGCTCACTAATTTGCCCTCGTAGAGATCCTGGCAAATCTCCCAAAAATCTGTCAAAACAGCCGCAACTTTTTCGTCGTCGCTGAGGGGAGGATTGCTGGCCTCGACCATGGAAATCGTGTTTCCAAGGCGCCCAAAGATTTCTTCTTTGTGTCTTCCGTAGCCAGGAATCTCGAACAAAATTTGGGCGAACTGTCTGAAGAGCCAATCGAAGACCTGCGGAATTGTGGTTCGCACGATGCGGCGAGCCATCCAACCACCCTCGGTCGGATCCTGTTGCTCAATTCCTAAAAGTACGACATCGGCAAAAACTACATTTGTTCGACCGAGCGCAGGCCTGTTCTGAAGTGAGTGCTTTTTGTGGTCGAACAGCTCGATTAGTTCCAGGAGCTGCTGCTTTGTGTCCTTTAGATCTGTCAATTTCATTCCCTCCTCGAGAAAGCCTTACAGACTAGAGGGAAATTTTTCAGGTTGTCAAACAACTGGCTGAAAGTTCATAAATGTCACACCCCACCCCTAGGTTTTCAACCTAGGGGATCATCGATTTGAAGCTTGGGGTAGTTCATTGAAGTCGCTGTCGTTTTTCAAGTTTGCATCGGCCTTTGTGCCGATTGCTCTGCTTGCCGGTCTTGCCTATGCCGAGGAGTCTCCGAATCAGCAGGATCTGTTTGAGCAACCCAAGGACATGGAGTCATTGGTGGAAGAGGTTCGGAACGCCACCTACCAAGTTTTTTGTGGCGAATATGGCGGTTCTGGTTGGGGACTTAAAACTGAATACGGCGGCAAGGAAGTCGAATACCTCGTCACCAACGCACATGTGATTGAGGACTGCGTAAAGACCGGGGGCCTGATAGTTGAAGACAGATGGGGCAACGCCCTGAAGGCGAAGCTCATCAACTACTGGCACAGAGATGCCGACTGGGATAACTCAGCGGCTGAGATTGATTTTGCCTTGCTAGAGATCGAAGGGCGAAAGCTAAACACCTTGAGCAAGCTTGCCATGGAGCTACCGATAGGCAGCTGGCTGATGACCTCCTCCTATCCAGCAATTGACTGGGACGTAGGGGTTTACTCGGTCACTACCGGCGTAATCAGTGCCGAAACCTACGTCAGTGGCTACACAACAGATGCACCAATTAACGGAGGGAGCTCAGGCGGTGTTGTCGTGAACTCGCGGGGTGAAGTCCTTGGCACCATCTATGCCAGCAATGACCCTGGCGAGTATCTGGACACTGCCCTGTTTCTAGATAACCGAACGCTTTTTGAAGTGATTGCCAAAGCACAGCGAGAGGGTTCAAAGTGAGGATAGAGAGAAGATGGGAAGTCTTGGTTGACGCTCTCACTGCGGGGGCAGCGGCATTGAAGCCTGATCAGCGCATAGACATCTCTGGATTCAATCCGGCAGAGCCGGATGCTTGGGAGGAAGTCACACTGCGAATTCGAGCTCGAAGCATCGACTTTGCCACTGGGAGTCGATTGCCGATTTACGAGGTCTGGACTTTTGAAAAGCACGCTGGTCCAGCCATCGAATCGCTTGTTGAGCTACCTATCGCCGGGCACAAGAGTCTGGTTCTGAGATCAACGGTTGGGCTTGAGCAACTTCCATTTGAGATTGCCCGGTGTCTGTTGGAGCAAGAGGAAGAAGGGCTGGCCCTACCCCAGTGGTTCTACTTCGTGGAGGCTCCAGCACTTGCCCAAGCTCGCATGGTCGCAACATCAGGCATCGAGTATGAAGATCCTGAGCTAATTAGGCAAAGAGACCAAGCACTTTTTTCACCTCAGCGATCTAGAAGAGAAACCCACGGATTCGAAGATTGAAAGGAGAGCTGAATGCTTTATCAGTATGAGTCGGGATTTATTGATGTGGTCCACGAGCCACAGTTTGAGAAGTATCAATTTGGTTCGAGACTCTGCTCGGTTCGAGCGAGTGATGTAAACGCTTTGCTGGCGATGAGGAACTCAATTCGCGGGGAGATTGACTATCGACCCGATGATGGCGAATTCCCCTTCACTGGCTTCGCCTACGCCGATGATCTTTGCCGTGAGCTCAAGACAAAATCTCTCCTGGAGAAGATGGACCTGATTGAAGATTTCTCCAACAAGCCAAAGGCATTCTTCTTCCTGGGGTTCGAATACGCAGATCCCTACACCTACGATGCAGAGAGCTGGCAGGGTAACTTGCTGCCAAACGAAGTCTTTGATTTTCAATATGGAGCACCAGCTAACTTCGAATACTTCAGGGTTTGGCCGCTATTCAATATCCCGGCGGATTTGAGGTCGAGACCGCGCTGAGAATAAAAAGTCCGACCCCCTCCATAGTCTTTTCTCACATCTTGGGAGGGACGTTATGAAAACCAAAACCGTCAAATCACTGGCCAGAGGCCGCGCGATTCACCTGATTGATATCGAGAACCTATGCATGAGCTCAAACCCAACAGAGCAGCAGATCTCAGCGGCGAGATCTGCGTACACGGAGAAGGTCCAACCCGGGCCGAACGATCTCTTTCACTTGACCGTTAGCTCGAAGGGAAACCTAGTTCCAGTTCTATTCGGTTGGGCTGGGGCAACGCACGCCTTCAAAGAGGGTCACGATGGTGCAGACATCTTGCTGGCAGAGCTCATGCTCGAAGGCAACCTGGGTCAACGCTTTGAAAAGGTTTATGTCGCTTCTGGAGACGGCGGCCTCGCACCATTCGTTTCTAGCTTGATCGCAAGCGGGGTTAAGGTAGAGATTGTCTCTGCCCCGGATGCACTTGCAACGCAATACCGATTCATCGGTGCTCCTGTCAGCTACATCAGACCTGACTTGGTGGTCGCTGCCTAAAGATTTCGAATTGAAGACTTGGGGAAGTTATGAAAAATCAAAGAATCGATCCACAGCAGTCGCGGTTTCCAATAGAGCGTCAGCTTATCATTACGACCAAGCTCTTTATCTCGCTCTGCTCCTGGTTACCCAACTAACGCCGCTAGCTTTGTTGGGGGGGGGGTATCAAATGTCAAGGCGATTGAAGAAGCAAGAGTGCTAACACAAGATAAGGGTGCCCTCGGGCACACTATTCAGAACGCGATTCAAACTAGGCGAGTGAAATTGTTGGAAGGCCACTGCCCGGAGTTGAATCTGGTAATTGTCGAGAGCTGAGCAAAAAACTTCTAAGCTCTTTTAACAATCGCTCAAATACCCCCGCTTACTGTTCTGTGTCGATGTCAAACAACGGCCGAGCGTCATTTGTGCAAAAGCCATAAAAGCAGTCATATGGATAAGGGGCAACCTACTAGTTCTAGGACTTGGACTGGGTTTTGGTGATCCATCTTTTACAGAGCTCTGGCGTGGTGATTCCATTTGCCGCCAGTATTTCGACGATGTCTCTTCCGGTTATGACGACAACTGGGTGCTGGTCCTCCCGAATTTCCCTGTAAACCTGTGCGTGGAGCGCAGACGTAGTCACAAAAACACCGAATTCACGATGCTTTATTCGAGAGATTAGCCTGCTCACTTCCTTCACTCCCACAGAATTGCTGGGGTTGTAAAGTTTTGCTTCCAGAGCAAAAGTGAGCTTGACCGAGTCTGAATTGGGTCCTATGTGCATAGTCCCCAGTGCATCTCGCCCTCCATCTTTGTAGCGTGGAGTCAGTTCATACTGGACAGGAGAAGGACAACTGATTTTCCAGATTTCTGCAGCGAGAAGCTCGAAGGACCCTGGATCACTCGAACATTCCTGAAGAATGACGTTCAATATTTGCTCTTGAAATGAGTCCTTTGGCAACTGTTCGCCTTTCGAACGAGGCCCTATTTTCTCCGCAAGAAGCGGTTGGATTCTCCCTGTCCAAACCCAGTCAACATAAGTCTTTGGCGCTTGCGGGTCATCGAGAAGAAATCGACCCGCCTTTATTGAGTTCCGCAACCACAGTCCGGAGATGACCCCTTCGTTCAGAATCGTGAGGGAAGCTCGATAATTCTGGAAACGCTCACCATTGACTGTGCGCCAGACCGCTACCAAATCTTCACCTGGTGCCAAATACTCAGAACCTGGAATCGCCATTCCTCTAAATATGTGGTCGCGAGCCTGACCGGCCCACTCGAAAATGAAGAAAACGGGACAGTCTTGTCTATCTTGAGATTGCTCACTGTGCGCCAATTCGAATGCCTTCTTGAGAAGGAGATTGCCTCGTTGTTTAGTTTTGTGCATTTCAGCACCAGGGGTCCGATTATCACCGAAATAGGTGTAAATGCCCGAATAGGGATCTAAATTGTCAGGCCACTCGGCCTCAACACCAGTGCTTGTTATGACGGCAAAGAGCGTTCCACATTGGCCATTTCGGAGTCTGAAACCACCCAAATTTCCCACCGACATCAGTTTGCTTAGTGGCTCTCCGGCTATTGAACCGCCAGAGACTTGTCTATCAGATTGATAGACGGCGTCTACGACTAGATCTGCTTCGCCTAGAGATTCATACGAAATTGATCTCAATTTCCACCCCCTTGATATTTTTGAACTCTGTGTTTCCTCTAACTTTTGAAATTTGAGACAGTCGGAAAACCAATCGAGATTAAAGAGCCTCGCGTCAAAAGAACTCGCTAAGAATGACTTTTCCAATTCTCTCCACAATGCCTATGACAAGTGCGTTTCCCATGAAGAAAGCTCTCCTCGAATCGGACATTTCCGCACCTTCGCTGGAGAATCGTGTCCAATTGTCAGGAAATCCATTCAGTCGCTCAAGTTCCACCGGAGTAAGTCGACGTAGCCTATTTCCAACTCTGATTATGTGTTTGAACCTTGAAGGAGTTCTGCCGCCTTCGCCTGTCAAAATTGTCCTGCTTGGCTTGTCAAGATTATCCGGGTAGGCCATTTGACCTTCGCTATATTTATAGCTAAAGCCATCCGAAGTGGTTCGTTCTAGGGCTTTCGATCCCTTTAAAAATTCCCATTGAGGCATTTCGCTGTCGTCAACCCAAAATGCTTCTGGAATGCTGTCTGGTGGCTCAAGCACGTCTCTAAGTGGTCTAGCTGGACTGACCTTGGGGCTCACTTTTGCCGTGAAAACTCTGGACCCGTTGAAAACTCCCCAATTCTGGAAAACGGATTTTGATGCACTGCGACCAAATTTCTGGGAAAGAGAAGCTGCATCGGAGTCAAGGTCAAATTCAACTGAGCTTTCGTAATCCAAAATTGGGAATGCTTTAGTCAAAATGGAACCGTCTGGACTCTTTTCAAATCTACGGAGAGTTTTTTTATGAGCAAAAACAAAAACGCGCTTCCGCCTCTGTGGGAACCCGTAATCCGCAGAGTTCACAACCCGCCACTCAATGAAGTACCCTTCGTCAGAGAGAGTCCTGAGCATTATTGCGAAATCGCGACCTCTTTGGCCCGAGGGTGAACTCAGCAACCTATCCACATTCTCCAAAAGAATCACTTTGGGTTTTCGGAGCGTAACTATTTCAAGAATCTCCCACCACAAAACACCCTTTTTGCCCTCAATTCCATGTGAGCTACTCAGAGATTTGGCAACGGAGTAGTCCTGGCATGGAAAACCGCCTACTAACAAGTCAGCTTGCGGTATCTGGGACTTGCCTGACTTCAACTGCAGAACTACTTGAGCTATATCCTCGTTTGAGTGACCATGTGGACCGAAATTTTGCACATAGCAACTAGATGCATGTTGAATCTTCGTAGAAGGCTCCCACTGGTTTGACCAAATATGCGACCAGCCAGACTTCTCTAGGGCTAAGCGAAAGCCTCCTACACCAGCGAAAAGCTCTATAAAGGTCGGCCTCTCGGACTTAGAAGATGTCATAGCCTCATAATAAGCTGAGTGTGAGACATCCGAGTCTTCAAAGGTAATAGTTACAGGGGGGTTGGGCTTGAAACCAGGCAAGACTTACAGCAACACGCCAGATCCAGCATTGCTTGAAGACATCGGCGCTGGAAGCTATACGGTTCCTGAGGCAATTGCGGAGTTAGCTGCGAACAGTTTTGATGCGCGAGTCCATGACAGCCGAGTTGTGATTCACGTCACGTTGGAATCGGAAAAAATATCGATTCTGGACAATGGTCGAGGAATGAGCGAGGAAGAACTCGCGGATGGAATGATTCTCGGCGTCAAGATGGACCTCATTCGCCCCAGAGAAAATGCTCGAAAAGGTCTGTTCGGACTAGGTATGAAGACCGCTTGTGCGAGCCTAGGCCGGCACTATTCCGTTACCACAAAGGATTCCTCGTCGGGTCAGATAAGTCGCATCGTAATTGACCTTGAAGAGTGGAGTTCCCACGCAGGAGACAAGAATTTCAAATGGGAGGTGACTCCACAAATGCTTGAGAATTCCGAGTCTGGGCCGCTGGCCGAAATGACCTCAGGGACCTACATCGAAATTTCCAAACTCAAGGACAAGGCCTCTTATCAGGGTCCAGTGAGCCAAAAACTCGGACACACATATAAGCCACATCTGCAATCCGGTGATCAGATATTTGTGAACGAACTTGAAGTACCAATTCAAGAGTTCATGTTGTTACCCAACTCTAAAATTGAAATCAATCAGACTATCGAGGTTCCCGAGACAAACTCCACTATCGAGTTGACCGGATGGGCAGGCCTTGACTCAAAGACTCACAACGATGGAAATTACGGCCTCAATCTTTACCGGAACGGTCAGTTAATCGAGACCTGGTACAAAGGCTGGTTTAGAGCCCACCTAATGACTTCTAGAGTGGTTGGCGAGCTCCACTTGAATGACTTGTCTACCAACTTCCATAAAAAAGGTTTTGACGCACAAACTCCGGAATGGAAGAGAATTTCCTCAGCGATGACTCAATGGCTAAAGCCAGTGGTTTCCGCCTCTTCGCAAATGAACAAAGGGAAGAACGACCCCCTAAAAAAAGAAAAGGCCATCAGCGGGATGCGTAAAGCCATGGGCGTCGCACCAATGCTACCTAGTCCCATCTCATCCAGCTCGATTCAAAGTTCCCAAGCTGATTCCCTAAGACCAAATCATGACAAGGAAGGGGTCCAGGTTAGGCAAGATGAAATCCGCATAGGACATGAAACCATCAAATTGGCTCATTCTCTTCAGCCCATGGGAGAGGAAGACTACCTACCCTGGGATTTTGTGTTTGATGAAGACTCACTTGAATTGCAAACAGTCATAAATGAAGATTCACCTATTTATCTCGCAGTGGGGGACGAAGAATTTTTTGCTGCACTGGCAATGGCTGACACATTAATGACGTTCTTGGTATCGGAAAAATCAATTCCTTTTCCAAAGGCCAGGGAGCTTCGAGACCGGTGGCTTCAAGAGACCATTTCAAGATCAAGCAAGTAAAGACTCATCATGAAATTTGAGGAAATTTGGCAAAGTAGGGACTCTACTGACTTCAAAGCGTGGGTTATTTCCCTCTCAGAGGCCTTTGAAAACAGCCCGTACTCGCTTCAGACTGCATCAAAAGTTATCGGCACTCGCCCTGCAGAACTATTTGCCATCTTGCAGATTGCAACTCTGAACGACGAATTACTCGATGAGTTTGTTCGAGTTATGCCACCGAAAACCTCTTGGCTTTCAATATGCTCGTCCAGCGACGATGGGGCTCAGGCTGCACTGCAAGCGTTGGAAAAGCTGAAAGGTCATACAAGCTATTCTCCATGGCGAGCAGCTGAGGCTGCGATTGAAACTGCAACCGGTGGGTCGGTGCATTCAAAAGTTGCTCACTTAAACAGCACCTTGATACTTTTTGCCCTCAAGAAAGCGAAGAGTTACGAAGTATTAGGCGACCGGGAAAGAAACGCCCTCTTCAACTTTGCCCGGTCGAAAAAGGCAGGCAAGTCTCTGACGCCCAAGCAAGTGGCTTATCTTCAAATTCTTTTGACGCGGCTAGTAGAAGCTGGAGCAATTCGATCTGACTCCCCAGACGGAGACATCAACGAGTGTCTGGAGATTATTGAGGCGCTGCGCGAGCAATGAAGACAAGATCCCTAAGAGAAATTGACTTTGACATCCACTATGAAGGGACAGCTTCTTACCTAAATGCATTTCTAATTCCCGCACTTGGGGAGGGGATTTCTTACAAGCGCGCCACGGGTTACTTCAATATTGAGAGTCTCATTTCCGTATCGCAAGGCTTGGAAACTTTGCTTTTGAGTGGTGGCCAAATGCAGCTTCTAATTGGCCTACATGACCTGAGTGAAGAACTCCTGTTGGCTCAAAAGGCCTCAAACGACCCACCATCACTTAGGAACGAAACTTCAGCGAGGCTTGAAGAGATAGTTCAGGAGATCGGGTCGCTTGGAAGTGCATTGAAACTCAGACGCTTGGAAACGTTGACAAGCATGATATCCGGAGGGCACCTCAAGATAAAGCTAGCTCGCCCATTGGGTGTAAGTAGTCAACATATTTTTCATGTCAAGAGATTTGTTATTGAAGATTCAAATGGTGATTTTGTCTGCGCGACCGGCAGCCCAAACGAAACCTTGGCAGGTGTCGAGGGTAATTTTGAGGAGATTTCGACCTTTAAGTCTTGGGAAGACCTTAGCGGCCACGCTCATGAACTAAGACGTAAATTCGACAGTCTTTGGTCGGGGCACCATCCGAATTTGGAAGTAATGGAATTGGCTCAGGCTGATTGGGAGGTATTGAAAGATGCCGTTAGTGCCAGTCTCAGGAATATTGGTATAAACCCCGATTCGGAGCGCAAATCGAGAAGATCATTTATTGAATCCTTGAAAGAGTTTGTCCCGGGAAAAATCTTTCAGTTCAAGGGGGCCAGGCTTTATCCACACCAGGAATACGCATACCTAAAGGCCCTGTCGCGATGGCCAGTCCGGGTGCTTCTCGCAGATGAGGTTGGACTTGGAAAAACACTTGAAATAGGTTCAATACTCAAATACATGCAAGATGTGGCTGGATTGAAGTCTGGTCTTTTTCTTGCACCTAAAAATGTTGTAAGTCAGCTGCAATCCGAGCTATTCGAGAAATTTGGACTTGATTTTCTTGTTTGGAATTCGGGCAGGCAAACTTATCACAATTCTCGAGGCGAGGCACTTGGCAAAGACTTTGGCCCCCCTGGTTCGCTAAATGCTCCGGATTGGATAATCGCGTCCTCTCAGTGGGCTCGTGGGTCTGGACTTAGAAGCCACATTTTTGTTGACATGGAGAAGATTCCCGACGTGCTGATTGTGGATGAGGCCCATGCTGCCCGAGTTCCCGCGCCCAATCAAAACTCAAGCCCAAGCCTTCTTCATCGGGCTCTTCTGGATGCCTCGAACAAAATTCAGCACATAATCTTGATGACTGCAACGCCAATGCAACTGCACGTATCCGAGTATCACGGTCTACTTCAAATACTAGGCCTTCCTAAAACTTGGCAAAAACTTAGCAAATTCGAACTTGGCATCATGGTGCAGGCAAACGAGCACACTGCTATGTCGCTGAACGACGCCAAAGATGTAGCTCTATTGCTTTCAGAGGCTGCTTCGCTTGTTCCGACTGAAGAGTCGTCGGAGGAGTCTTCAAGCACTGAAAAACTTATTCAGTTCGCAAATAACCTAAGGAAGACCTGGCCAGAAAATGTAGAGAGATTTATAAGGCTGAACCCAGCTTCGCAACTGACCGTAAGAAACACTCGCGGCAGCCTTGAAAAATTTGGCTACAAATTCCCGGAACGAAACTTCATCAGTCCCCAGCTCACCGAACCACTTTCTCTATCAGAGATTCGCTTTTCTCTGGATGAATACCTCTCTTCTGCTTATGGAAAATTTGAGGAGTTGCTGAATTCAGATAAAAAGCCCAATGGCCGCGGATTTGTTGCGTCAATTTATGAACAGAGATTCGCATCTTCTTTGTGGGCGCTTCGGAGTAGCCTTGAACGGCGTCGTCTCAAACTAGAGTCCATTTACTTTAATTCACCTAGTTTGGTGGAATTTGATGATGATGATTTACTGGAAGAAACTGAAGAGCCGATAGGTTCGGAGCTTCCCTCAAGTTTTAGTCTGACAAGTCTTCTAAAAGCCTCAATTCAGAATGAAATCAATTTCATTACAGATATAGTGAACCAAATTGACGCGTTTGATAACGGTCCAATTAATGGGGATCCAAAGCTTGCCGAAGTAAGGCGATTGATTCTGGAGAGCCTAAATCAGCAAAAACATGCAATTGTTTTTTCACGCTACACGGACACTTTGAGCGCCATACTCGAGGGCGTTTCCAAAGATCCTACCTTTTCTCATGCCTCGTTCGGGTACTACACGGGCCAAGATTGCTGGGTCCAAATAAATGGTTTTCGCAGCTTGATTACTAAGAGCCAACTTCAAAAGGCACTCGCAAATAGGGAGATTGGGTTCGTCCTTTGCTCTGATGCTGCGTCGGAGGGAATAAACCTTCAGACGGCGAGTGTGCTCATAAATGTGGATGTGCCTTGGAACCCGGGGCGGCTCGAGCAGAGAATTGGGAGGATTGCGAGGTTGGGTCAAAAGGCTGACGTTGTTGATATTGCCAATCTTTGGTATCCAAATAGCGTTGAATCTGTGATGTATGGAAGGCTCTTGGAGCGCAAGGAACTCTATGACTTGGCGGTGGGTGCTTTTCCTGAACTTTTTGCTAGAGGCATTAGGGAAATGGTAAGCATGCAGTCTGGGGCACGAATGTCATTTTCTGGAGATGTTTTCGAAAAACTAGAAGATCTTCGCGCAAAGTGCCATTTAGATGGGTTGCAGAGGCTGTGGGAAAGCGACCTGACAAGCGTTTCGAAGTCAAGCGTGATTTGGGGAAGTTTGCGCGAAGCGGTTCACTCGCTTGGATTTGATATTCCAGACAACGAAGGTTTGAACTTTGATGTTTTCAGGGAGACAACTTCCAAATTTGGGGACAACCATTCAAATGCCGCGCTTTATCGCAAGTTCAATGAATTTGGAACCTGGGGCTATGAAGTGGTCATCGACAATGGCGGAGACCGAATTAATGTTGGGCTAGTTAACCTTGCTGAGTTTCTAAAATACATTTTTGGGCAGGAACCGTCTCCCAAGTTGTCAAATGACGTGTCGGATTCAGATTGGGTTCCCAGGCATGGGGATTTCAAATTGACGAGCCAACTCTCTTCCGCCTGGAATTCTCTTGAGCCAAACATGCAAAACCTTCAATTAGAGGAAATTGGGCGGATAAAGATAAGCAATGAAGATTGACTATAGGCAGCCAGCATTGGGAATATCTCCGAATGCTGAGATTATTGAGGTACAAAACTGCCTCGTGGGAGTCTGGGATATGGCGGCCTCAGCTTTCGAAGCTTCGAACTTATCTAAGGTCTCTAGGAATCAGAAACCGTCCAGTGGAATGCAGGCTTATCTAACGGATGCCATAGACCAGGGGTTTCAGTCTTTAGGTTGGACCGGTGACGATGGGCGTTATTCAAAAAATCAAACTTGGGTCCGGGTTTCTTTTCGTCATGCAATGAGCCTTGGGTCAGACTTTTTTGATGCCCAGAAACAGATAAAGCTTGAGAAATATGACCAAGTTGCACTTGTATACGCACATCAGCTTCTCTTAAAAAGAATTTCACCCAAAGATGGCGGCTCGCTTTGCTCGTTTGAAAGAGCTTCACTTTTCATCCACGATTTGGAGTTCATGGTGCCTAATTTGCCAGTATGGCTAGGAAGACTAGATAGCTAACCTATGTATCCCAAAAGGCACAAAAGGTTGAATTTTCTCTCGGACACAAAAACAGGCCTAAGGTCCTAAAACGCACCCAGCCGTGTTTGCAAGCCAATCAAAATTGCAGTAGCCACAACGGTTATGAACGGCATATTCTAAAGTTCACAGAACACTGGGCACCATGGGCGGGATATTTCCCCTTGAGACACTTCTAGTGCAGGCCTTCCTGCAGTTGCCACTAACCCCTTCGGCGGACTGCATTGTGTAGCCGGGTGTCTGCCAGTTTTTGCAGGCGTCCGCCCTGGTAGCTAAGTGAATGTAACAAGAGCCTTCTACGCTCTTGTACCAGAGGCCCAAGCTGGGGAAATTCTTCGTGAATCATTGTTCATGGTAGATAACCTTTGGGTAAACCCTACAGTTCCTTTGAAACAGCGGCACAGGACTTAAATGCACCTTGGGGGCCGCCCAATTTAGAGTGTTGGGTAAATTGCAGCTGAGGCAAGTATGAGCTGGATTCAACGGGCGTCAGGGGATTAGCCGATTCCCGACTATTGTGAGCCTGTGTTTTTCACTCAAGCCACCCGTGCCCGCAATGCCCTATGGATGACCTTCCTAACCATGGGCATTGTGTCTATGGCTTGGGTTCCTAGAATCCCGGAGATCAAAGAAGCCAATGGTCTTTCTGATACTCAATTTGGGTTGGTTCTGATCGCAAGCTCTGTTGGAGCAATCTTTGGAGCTCAGCTATCCGGTAAAGCGGTTCATAGGTTTGGTTCTAGAACAGCTATGTATTTCTCGGCTGTGTTTGTGCCGGTGGGTGTAATCATCATGGGTCTAAGCACCACACCCTTGGTCTTGGTGCTTGGTTTGTTTGTAATGGGGTTTAGCTATTCAACACTCGATGTTGGGGGTAATGCCCAGGCTGTTGCTATTGAGAAGCACCTAAACAAGAGATACATCGCCTCCTTCCACGGGATGTGGAGCGTGGGGACATTGGCTGTCACGATGTTTGGTGGTGCAGTTGCCTATGTGCTTACTCCTTCACAGAACCTCTTGATTGTTGCCGCCTATGGTTTTGTCGCCTTTGGCTTTGCAGCCACCCGGTTATTGCCCCCAGACCTAGATGGTCACCAGGGTGAGGGTGGGCAAAAGACCGGGTCATCGGTTCCTTGGTTTGCAGTTGCGGTGATCCCACTTTGGTGTGCAGGTATTGGGTCAGCCGCCTCCTTTATTGCAGAGGGTTCGGCGGCTGACTGGGGAGCGCTATTGCTTCGAGACTTTATGGACATTGACAAAGGTTTCAATGCCTCGGCATTTGCAACCTTTGCCCTAGCAATGATTTTGTCTAGGTTCTTGGGAGATCGCTGGCTTGAGAAGTGGGGCCCATTCCTAGTTGTTCGAGTCCTAGGAATTGTTGGTGGTTTGGTATGGGGAGCATCGATTCTGCTCGGTGTTTGGCTAAGTAACTACAGCCCACTTATTGCTTTGATTGTGGTGAACACTGGGTTTTTCTTTGCAGGCATTGCGATTGGTCCGATGTTCCCGGCCTTCATTCTTGGCGCTGCCAACCTCAAGGGTGTTGCGCCCTCGGTAGGCATCGCCAGAGTTGGAGTTATCTCCATCGCTGCATACTTTGTTGGACCAACTCTTGTGGGTGTGCTGTCAGACCAGATCACCCTGCCCTGGGCAATGATGTATCCGGCGCTCGCCCTGGTATTGGCTGGTTATCTGGCCCGCTCGCTGAGGGGACTGCAGCTCTCCAGTTGAAGAGCTACTCCCACCTGAGATTCTCCGGATTCCATTTCAGGTTTGGTGCACTTGGCTCCTCGAGCCAAAGAAACTTGGAAGCCAGGTCCTTTGCAGCTTCAAAACTTCTTGGCAGTGCCGTGGACCTAGAGTTCGCCGCTCCTTCTCGGTAAGCCTTGCGCATTGAGTCTGGTGGTGAAAAGTTTGCCGGCCAGGAAATCCCTCTGTATTCAAATTCGACTGTTAGTGCTTGGACTAGCTCTCTTCGATCAATACTTTCGGTCAGAGCAATCAGGCACAAGTCGACTAAGTCTTTGCCGCGACTTGAGGGATGTCCGTTTTTCATCTCGATAGATCCGCACACCTTTTGGGCTATTTGAAACACCAATGGATAGAGAAGGACCTTACCCAGTGGGAGTTCTGGTGGTGGGAGAAGCAGTCCGGGCCTTGGTGGCTCTGCTCCAAGCGCTGGAGGTTCTTGGACTATTTCGATTTTTATTGGGTTTTTCTCGACTTTTCCACCCCACGTAGTCTTGAGCCTCAGCATCGCTATTTCTTTGGTCGCGTTCTCCCTTACTGGGCTTTCTTTCCGAATCAGGGCTTCTTCCTCAAAAATGATTCCGTCTCCGAGGTCCAACCTCATGGAATCCAAAACGTGAGCTATGGCAAGTTCCTGGTCTATCACGTGCAGGTCGATGTCTGTAGTGAAGCGGGCGTCAGCTGTTCTAAACCGCCCAGCGAGCCCACCTTTTAGAAGGATTCCAACTGGAGCGTTGAAGAAGATCCGATCGGTAATTCTTCTTAGTAAATAGATCGAGAAGCGACGACTGGGGTCAAGGTCAAATGAGTCCCCCTGAGTCCGCAACCAGGTGGACTGCCTGCCTCTGGTCCAAGGAGTCTTACGAGAATTGTCGTTGTCTGACATTTGGGCTAGACGCTAGTCAAAACTTTTGCGCTTCATTTTTCGTCGTCCACAGGTTTAGCCAGCACGATTGCCGACTCAAGTTGATCTTGAAGCTTCCTAAGTTCCCCCATGGATTCCTTGAAAGAGACCTGATTCTTAATCGCATCTTGAAGCTGCCTCGAAACCTCACCAAAGTCGATCGTGACTTGAGCGAGGGTATCCCGAAGTCTGGATGACTCGATCCCCGTTTGTCTTGAAATCTCTTTGATTGGAGCAAGTAGTTTGTCGAGATTGATCCCAATCGAGGCCATGTCGCTAACAGCTGACTTCACAGTCTCCAAATCAAACCCCTGTCTAAGCAAATCGTGAATTGTTCTCTCGGGGGAAGTGAGTGGGAGCCCATTCACAATCCTGATTTGATTACGATCCAGAGTCCGCCTGAGTACCTTGATACCCTGGACTTGCTTCTGGGATCTCTCAGAAGAGTAAAAGAGGTGAGGTGATGGGAGAAACTCCCCAGCCCCATATAGCCAACTCGCTGCTTGACCCGCTACAACAACATCCCGCTCTGGTTGCTTGAGACGCTCATGGGCAAGTTGCGCTGGCTTAAAAGAAAGCCATTGCGCACGGATGTAGGTTTCGTCGCCAAGCTGAGATCCGCTATCCATGTAAACCCCAGATCTAATTCGAGTGAGAAGCCCATCTTTGGCGAGACGGGAGAGCTTGAGTCTCGAAATGCCAAAGCGTTCTCCCTGCTGGTTGGTTACCAGCCCCCATTGGTCAGAAGCCAGTTCCGTAATGAGATTCAGGGACTCCGAATATTTCATACTGAAATTGTATCTGCGTGTGATACAAAAAAAGTAATAATTAGTATTTAGTTTTCATAAAACGTATGTTAGTTTTCGTTTTATGAAAACTAGTTCACCGAGTCTCATGCCGATTCTGCGTAGTAACGCGCAGGGTAGGCTGCTGTCGCTCCTTTGTCTCAGGCCTGAACAGGAGTACTCGGTATCTGATCTGGCCTCACGTGTTGAGACCTCGCTACCCACCGCCTTGCGGGAGATTAGAAGGCTGGAGCTAGCCGGGCTGGTGAGAGTTCGGGCAATGGGGAACATGCAGCTGGTTCGTGCCAACACAGAACACCTGCTGTTTGAATCCCTCTCCAAGATTGTCCTTTACAGCTTTGGTCCCCTTGAGATATTGAAAGAGCTATTTCGGAATCTCTCTGGGCTCCAGCAGGCATACATTTTTGGCTCTTGGGCAGCTGCGTACTCAGGTGCTGAGGTCAGGGATCCCGGTGATGTTGATCTCGTACTGGTCGGAGATTTTGATCGAGCCGAGGGTTATGAGCTGAGCTTGAAAGCAAGTCACCAGATCGGTAAGGAAGTCTCTGTTAGCAACTTAAGCGAGTCTGACTGGAATAGAGCAGAATCCAGTTTCGTGAAGACCATCAAATCAAGACCTCTCGTCACAGTTCTAGATAGACCATGATTCCCGGCATCCAGGAGTTAATCGCCAAGGGTCAGGTTGAAGAGGTGCCGATCGATCAGGTCCGGGTATCTCGTGACCTCACCATGGCACAGCAACATCTTCTTACTGCGCAGAAGGTAGTCGAAACTGATCCAGTGGGCAGTTTTCAACTCGCATATGACTCGGCTCGAAAAGCACTGCAGGCTGTTTTGGCAAGTCATGGCCTCAGAGTAAAACAACCTCCACATGGCAACCACTACACCTTTGTGTTGGTGAGTCGAAGTCACCTGGTTGACCCAGAGATCTGGCGTCCATTGAACTGGCTACGTGAGCAAAGGAATGAGTTTCAGTACGAAGCATCAAAGCCTGACCTAAGCGCTGATGAAGATGCGCGGCAAGCCATCGCACACGTCGCCAAAATGCTCTTGGATGCAGGGGCAGTCATTCAGAGAGCTGATTCTAGCTCGACTTAAATAGCGGGGCCCCGGGGGTTTGATCGACACTTGCATGTTACAGGGACCTGTTCCGGGGCACTGCTTGAATCCTAAGCGACGAAATCCATCGGCTCAAGAAGTTCCTTCAGCCAAACAACTCAGGCAGAGTCTCAGTCCAAGCAGATCTGACTTCGTTGAGGTCAAAGTCTGCTAGGTCTTGGAACTCAATCATGCCTGACTTGTCGGTGACACCAATTCTTAGAACCGGGACTCCTCTTGCTTCGCAGAGTGCCTGGAACTTGACGTCGTCTTCTCTTCCAACACTCACTATCACTCGCGACTGTGACTCCGAGAAAAGTGCTGCAGTTAGATCTAGGTTGTCGCGCTCCATCAACTCTGAAAGCCAGATTCTGGCTCCGACGTTGAATCGAAGCGAAGCTTCGATAAGTGCGATACCGAGGCCACCCTCGGAGATGTCGTGAGCTGACTCGATTAGTCCCTGGATTGAGGCTCCGTGGATTAGGTCGGCTAGCTGCTTCTCCTTTGCAAGGTCAACCTTTGGTGGTTGACCACCGAGGTGGTCGTGAAGGTCCCTGGCCCAGGCTGAACCATCTAGCTCGTCATAGGTGGTGCCGAGTAGGTAGATGTTGTTGCCCTCGTCTTGCCACGTTGTCGATGACACCTAGAACACCAACCACCGGGGTTGGGTAGATGGCAACATCACCGGTCTGGTTGTAGAAGCTGACGTTACCGCCGGTGACTGGGATGCCTAGTTCCTGGCAACCATCGGCTAGACCTGCGGTTGCCTCCTTGAACTGCCACATCACCTCTGGGTTTTCTGGGCTTCCAAAGTTGAGGCAGTTGGTTACCGCTCTTGGCACTGCTCCGGTGACGGCAACGTTTCTATAGGCCTCGGCAAGAGCGAGCTTTGCTCCCTCGTAGGGGTTTAGGTAGCAGTACTTGCCGTTGGCATCGGTTGCTAGCGCAACACCTAGACCCGAGTCCTCCATCACTCGCACCATGCCGGAGTCATCTGGCATTGCGAGTGCTGTGTTACCCATTACGTACTTGTCGTACTGGGCGGTGATCCAAGACTTGTCTGCCTGGTTTGGTGATGCAATCAGCTGCATTAGCTGAGCCGCGATCTCAGTCTTCGACTCTGCGCGCTTTAGCTTCTTTGAGCTATCTGCATTCAGAGCATCCTGATACTTGGGGTATTCAACTGGGCGGTGATAGACAGGTCCATCGTGAGCCACGGTTCTTGGTGGCACGTTCACGATCTCCTGGTCACCCCAGTTGATGTAGAGGCGGTCTTCGTCGATTACCTCTCCAAGGACCGAGTACTCAACTTCCCACTTGGTGACAATCTCTTCAAAAGACTTCAGGTGCTTCTTTGGCACGATCGCCATCATGCGCTCCTGAGACTCACTCATCAGAATCTCTTCTGGAGTTAGTGACTCATCGCGTAGCAGTACGTTCTGAAGCTGCACCCTCATACCCTTGCCTCCGTTGGAGGCAAGCTCTGAGGTGGCGCAGGAGATGCCGGCGCCACCGAGGTCCTGAATACCGGCAACCACGCCTGCGTAGAAGAGTTCGAGGCAGCACTCGATCAAAACCTTCTCGGCAAATGGGTCTCCAACCTGAACCGCAGGGCGCTTGGTTGGGCCGGTTGACTCAAAGGTCTCGGAGGCGAGAACGCTAACTCCACCAATGCCATCGGCACCGGTTCTCGCACCAAACAGGATTACTAGGTCTCCGGGGTTTGATGCCTTGGCAAGCTTGAGGTCTTCGTGCTTTAGTGCACCGACAGAGAGTGCGTTGACAAGTGGGTTGCCCTGGTAGACCTTGTCAAAGACAGTCTCGCCACCGATGTTTGGTAGCCCTAGGCAGTTTCCATAAAACGAAATACCTGAGGTGACGCCGTGAACAACTCTTGCGGTGTCCTTGTTTTCAGGAGCACCAAAGCGAAGCTGGTCCATGACCGCGATTGGTCTTGCACCCATGGTCAAGATGTCGCGGACGATGCCGCCGACTCCGGTTGCTGCACCCTGGAAGGGTTCGATGTAGCTGGGGTGGTTGTGGCTTTCAACCTTGAAGGTGACCGCCATACCCTCACCGATGTCGACTACACCGGCATTCTCTCCCATGCCTACCAGCAGGTGATTCTTCATCTCTGGTGTGACCTTCTCACCAAACTGGCGAAGGTAGATCTTTGAGGACTTGTAGCTGCAGTGCTCAGACCACATCACCGAGTACATCGCTAGCTCTGAAGAGGTTGGTCTTCTACCAAGGATCTCTCTAATGCTCTGGTACTCGTCTTCTTTGAGGCCGAGTTCTTTCCAAGGCTGAGACTTGTTCGGGTCATCGGTTGCCTGGGAGACAGTGTCTACGTTGGTGGGTCTTAGGTTTGCCATTAGCTGTTCACCAACGCTCTCAAAACACTCTGGAAAAACTTCAAACCGTCAATGCCTGAGCGCATGGCAATGTCGGTGTCGGGGCCAAAGCCTGGCTCAACCGCGTGTTCTGGGTGAGGCATGAGTCCCACCACATTGCCGCGCTCATTGGTTAGACCTGCAATGTCGTTCATCGAACCGTTTGGGTTCACATCCAGGTAGCGGAAGACGACTCGGTTCTCGGCCTCGAGCATCTTTAGAGTGTCTGGGCTTGCGATGTAGCCACCCTCACCGTTCTTTAGCGGAATGGTGATCTCTTGGTCTTTCTCGAAGAGGTTGGTCCAAGCGGTATTGGTGTTCTCAACGAGGAGTTTTTGGTCTCGGCAAATAAAGTGCTGGTGTTCGTTTCTAATTAGGCCACCAGGTAGTAGGTGAGACTCAACTAAAACCTGGAATCCGTTGCAGATACCCAGAACCGGTAGTCCCTGCTGGGCCAGTCTGATTACCTCTTGGGTTGCTGGTGCCTGGGCTGCGATTGCTCCGCAGCGGAGGTAGTCACCGTAGGAGAAGCCTCCTGGTAATACAACCGCGTCTACCTTCTTGAGGTCTTGGTCTGCATGCCACAGTGGCACCGGGGTGCCACCGGCGAGCCTGACGGCTCGCTGGGCATCACGGTCATCCAGGGTGCCTGGGTAGGTGATGACACCGATCTTCATGACTACTCCTTGGTGATTGCTACGACGTCTTCGATTACGTCGTTGGAGAGAAATGAAGATGCGAGCTTCTCGGCGTTTGCCATGTCCTCGCTGGTGACCTCACGATCAAAGTGAAGTTCGATTCGCTTGCCGATTCGGGCGTTCACGATCTCTGGGTGACCGGAGCGGTGAAGGGCGTTCGCGACTGCCTTGCCCTGGGGGTCTAATAGATCCTGCTTTGGCATGATCTCGACGATGATCTTTGGCACTTTTCCCCTTCGGTTTGCTGGCTCCGCCAGTTTCGGGATGGATAGGTTTTTGGTCGCGACTTTGCGGGAATGGCTTTAGTTTACTGGGGTAATTCTGCCCTATCCACAGGCTCGCAAATAGC
>JACCDI011092519.1_pt1 | contig 28416 bp, 33 predicted proteins | sample 7442791 | NCBI WGS metagenome assembly JACCDI01 (sample SAMN15323434, study PRJNA562643) | freshwater metagenome | isolation source: river surface water | place: USA:Blue River Watershed | collected 2017-08-15
CCATCGTCATGCACCCCGGTCCGATCAACCGCGGCGTCGAGATCGATTCGGCGGTGGTGGATGGCCAGCAAAGTGTCATCCTGCCGCAGGTGACCTTTGGCATCGCCGTGCGCATGGCGGTGATGAGCATCGTCGCCGGCAACGAGGCATAAGGGAGAAGAAGATGAAGATCCTGATCCAGAACGGCCGTGTGATCGACCCCGCCAGCGGCTTTGACCAAAACGCCGATGTGGCGATTGCCGCAGGGCGCATTGTGGCCATCGGCCAGGCCCCGGCCGACTTCTCGGCCAACCGCGTGATCAACGCCCAAGGCTGCATCGTGGCCCCGGGCCTGGTGGACCTGTGCGCCCGTCTGGGTGAGCCCGGGCAGGAACACGCCGGCATGCTCGAGAGCGAAATGGCCGCTGCGGTGGCCGGTGGCGTGACCAGCCTGGTCTGCCCGCCCGATACCGACCCGGTGCTCGACGAGCCCGGCCTGGTCGAGATGCTGCGCCACCGCGCCGAAAAACTGCACGAGTCGCGTGTGCTGCCTCTGGGTGCCCTCACGCGTGGCCTGCAGGGCGAGGTGCTGACCGAAATGGGGCAGCTCACGGCCGCCGGTTGCGTCGGCTTCAGTCAGGCCGAGGTGGCGCTGGCCAACACCCAGGTGCTGCAGCGCGCGCTGCAGTACGCCAGCACCTTCGGCTACAGCGTCTGGCTGCGCCCCCAGGAACTGCACCTGGGCAAGGGCGTGGCCGCCAGCGGTCCGCTGGCCACGCGCATGGGGCTGTCCGGCGTCTCGGTGGCCGCCGAGACCATCGCCTTGCACACGATTTTCGAGCTGGTGCGCAGCACCCGGGCACGCGTGCACCTGTGCCGCATCAGCAGCGCCCAGGGCGTGGAGCTGATTCGCCAGGCCAAGGCCGAGGGTCTGCCCGTCACGGCCGACGTGAGCATCAATTCGCTGCACCTGACCGATGCCGACATGGGTTACTTCGACAGCCGCGCACGGCTGACGCCTGTGCTGCGCCAGCAACGCGACCGCGACGCGCTGCGCGCTGCGCTGGCCGACGGCACGCTGGACGCGCTGGTGTCCGACCACACCCCGGTCGATGCCGACGCCAAGGCCTTGCCCTTTGCCGAGGCCCAGCCCGGCGCCACCGGTCTGGAACTGTTCTGGCGCTTGGCGCTCAAGTGGGGGCAGGAGAGCGGCGTGGACCTGAGCACGGTGCTCTCGCGCATCACGGCGCGGCCGGCGCAGGTTCTGGGCAGCGCCCTGTCGACGCTGCAGGGTTCGGTGGGCCAGCTGGTGGTGGGTGGCGCGGCCGATGTGGCCGTGTTGAGCACCGAGGGCCACTGGCCCGTGGCCTATGCCACGCTGCGCAGCCAGTGCAAGAGCACACCGTTTTCGAGCTATGAACTGCCCGGCGGGGTCCGCGCCACGCTGGTGGGCGGGCACATCGCCTTCGAGGCTTGAAGCATGTCGCCTGGCCATTCCCGACCCGCTCGGGAATCCGCGGATCCTCTGGTCAAGCCAGAGGATGACAGGGGCCGCAGCCAGTGATCACCTTGCATGCCCTCTGGAAAATCCTGCGCGGCTTGTGGCACCTGCTGGTGGGCCTGTGGACCATCCGCGCGCAGTTCCCGCGGCTCTCGCAGGAACAGCGTGAAATGCGCGTGCAGGCCTGGGCGCTGCAATTGCTGGCCTTGTGGGGCATCCACCTCAAGGTCCTGGGCCAGCCGGTGGTCAGCGGTCCGGCGCTGATCGTCTGCAACCACATCTCCTGGCTCGACATCCTGGTCATCCACGCGGCGCGCTACTGCCGCTTTGTCTCCAAGTCCGACATCCGGGGCTGGCCGATCATCGGTGCGCTGGCCACCGGGGCGGGCACCCTCTACATCGAGCGCAGCAGCCGCAAGGACGCCCTTCGCATGGTGCACGACATGGCCAATGCCATGCGCCAAGGCGATGTGGTGGCGGTGTTCCCGGAGGGCACCACCAGCGATGGCCTGGCGTTGCTGCCTTTTCATGCCAACCTGATCCAGTCGGCGATCGCGGCCGAGGTGCCGGTGCAACCGATGTCCCTGCAGTTCGTCGACGCCCGCACCGGCGAGTTGACGCTGGCGCCCTGCTACATCGGCGACGACACGCTGCTCGCTTCGGTCTGGCGCACGCTCACTGCAGCGCCCATCCATGCGGTGGTGCATTTTGGCGAGCCCCAACGGGCCGAGGGCCGTGATCGGCGCCAGTGGGCGACCGAACTGCGTCAGGCCGTGGAAGGTTTGCGCCGGGCCAGCTGAGAGCGGTCCAGGCCAGGCTCAGGCAGGCGTCTGGCCCTGCTCGGCACAGGGCATCTGGCAGAGCTCCCGTTCGCGCACCGGACAGGCCCGGTTGAAGGTCACCACATGGTCCACTTCGGCGCGGATGCCGATCCATTCGCCGAGTTTGTGGTCGTGGTGGCTGGGCACATGGGCCATCAGGGTGTGGCCGCTGGCCAGGCGCAGGGTGTAGAGGAATTCGGAGCCACGGAAAGCCTTGCGGATGATCTCGGCCTTCACCGGCGCATGGTCATCGTGGACGATGTCGTCCGCGCGCAGCAGCACGTCGCACTGGCCTTCGCAAAACGCGCAAGGCAGGGGGCATTCGGCCACATCGGTCAGGGTGCCGATGGGGGTGTCCACCACGATCTGGCCGTTGACCTCGCGCAGGGTGGCGGGCGTGAACACGCCGTGGCCAATGAAGTCGGCCACAAAGCGGGTGGCCGGGCGGTGGTAGAGGCTGTAGGCGTCGTCCCACTGGTGCAGCTGGCCTTCGTGCATCACGCCGATCACGTCGCCGATGGCAAAGGCTTCGAGCTGGTCGTGCGTGACCAGCAGGGCGGTCGCGTTGGCGGCCTTGAGGATGTTGCGTACCTCATGGGCCAGCCGCTCGCGCAGGTCCACGTCCAGGTTGGAGAAGGGTTCGTCGAGCAGCAGCAGGTCCGGTTTGGGGGCCAGGGCACGTGCCAGGGCCACCCGCTGCTGCTGACCGCCCGAGAGTTCATGCGGGTAACGCCGTTCGGCGCCGGCCAGACCCACCAGCGTCAGCACTTCCTGGACCCGGGCTTCGCGTTCGGCCCTGCCCAGTGCCTGCAACCCGAAGCCAACGTTGCGGCCCACATCCAGATGCGGGAACAGGGCGTAGTCCTGGAACACCATGCCGATGCGGCGGTGCTCGGCCGGTTCGGTGTGACCCGGTTCGCTGACCACACGCTTGCCCACCAGCACCTGACCACCCGATACCGGCTCCAGGCCAGCCACGGCGCGCAACAGCGTGGTCTTGCCGCAGCCCGAGGGGCCGATCAACACACCGATGTCACCGGCGCGCAGGCCCAGCGAGACACCGCGCACCGAAGGCGTGTTGCGACCGGGGTACTGCACTTCGAGCTGGCGGATGTCAAGGAACATGAAGGCTATTGTAGGAGGCTGCCCTCCTACAATCCTCGCATGTCTCGTATTGCCGACGCCGGTCTGCCCCGACTGGGTTCCCTGCTGTTTGTCCTGCTCGCGTTGGTGCTGGCATTGCCGGTGCTCGCGGTGCTGGCGTCATGGTTGCAGTGGACACCGCAGTCGCTCGATCTGCTGCGCGAGATGGCGACCACGGTGCTGCCCGACTACGCCTGGACATCGGCCATCCTCTGCCTCATGGTGGCGGCCGGCGTGACTGTGCTGGGGCTGGGCACTGCCGCCATGGTGACCTTGTTCGATTTCCGCGGGCGGTCCGTCTTCGAGTGGCTGCTGCTGCTGCCGCTGGCCATGCCCGCCTATGTGGTGGCGTATGCCTATACCGACTTTCTGCAGTTCAGTGGCCCCTTGCAGGTGGCCTTGCGCGAAGCGTTTGGCTGGCGTGGTGCGCTCTGGCCCGATGTGCGCAGCGTCTGGGGCGCAGCGCTGGTGTTCTCCCTGTCGCTTTACCCCTATGTCTACCTGCTGGCGCGCACGGCCTTGCTCGAACGGGTGACCAGCCTGATGGAGGCGGCCCGCTTGCTGGGCGCACCCCTGTCACGCCGCATCCGCGAGATCGCCCTGCCTCTGGCCCGCCCTGCGGTGGCGGCAGGGGTGGCGCTGGCGCTCATGGAAACACTGGCCGACTTCGGCGTCTCGAGCTACTTCGGCATCCAGACCTTCACCGCAGGCATCTACAAGGCCTGGCTGGCCATGGACGAGCGGGTGGCTGCCGCCCAGCTGGCCACGGTGCTCTTGGCCGTGGTGCTGGTGCTGCTGCATCTGGAGCAACGTGCCGAGCGGCGCATGCGCTTTGCCCAGGGGCGTATTTCACGCCAGGGCACGGCCGAGTCGCAGCCGGTGCGGTTGCGCGGGGCGCAGCAAGGGCTGGCCTGGGTGGTGTGTGGTGCGCCGGTGCTGCTGGGTTTTGTGTTGCCGGTGCTGATCCTGCTGCGCTCCTTGATGGGCAGCGAGGTCGATTTGCCCTGGGCGCGTTTTGGCGCTTGGGCCTGGAACAGCCTGCGTCTGGGGGGGATTACGGCGGCACTGGCGGTGGCGATGGCGCTGGCGCTGGCCTTTGCGGTGCGCCAGCGTGCCAGCCTCTGGAACCGGGCCGTCATCCAGGTGGTGGGCATTGGCTATGCGATTCCGGGAGCGGTGGTGGTGGTGGGGCTCTTGCTGCCGGTGGGCTGGATCCAGCAGGTCTGGCCCCAGTCATCGGCCGGCGCCTGGATCACGGCCACCTCCCTGGGCCTGGTCTGGGCCTACATGGTGCGCTTTGGTGCTGTGGCCCTGCAGTCGGTGCAAAGCGGCTATGCCCGCATTCCGATCAGCCTGGACGACTCCTCGCGCATGCTGGGCGTGACCGGCTGGAGCCTGCTGCGGCAGGTGCACGCGCCGCTGCTGCGACGCACCACCGTGGCGGCCCTGCTGCTGGTGTTTGTGGACGTGATGAAGGAGCTGCCTGCCACCATGGTGTTGCGTCCCTTCAACAGCGATACCCTCGCCGTGGTGGCCTACCAGCTTGCCCGCGACGAGCGTCTGGGCGAGGCTTCGCTGCCTTCGCTGGCGCTGGTGCTGGTCGGGCTGATCCCGGTGGTCCTGCTCAGCCGCACCCTGCGGCAGACGCAAGACTGAGGGCTCAGAGACCCTCGACCAGCACCACGGTGCGGCGAGCGGCTTCCTTGCTGATCTGCAGCACCTGCTGGTATTCGGGCGAGTTGTAGAAGGCCTGTGCCTTCTCGACCGAGGGGAAACGCACCACCACCATGCGTTTCGGGGTCCAGAGGTCGTTTTCCTTGAGGTCCATCGCGCCGCCGCGCACCAGGTACTCTCCGCCGTACTGCTCGGCCAGCGGTTTGGCCTGGCGCTTGTAGTCTTCGTAGCGCTCGGGATGGGTCAGGTCGGTGTCGACTACCAGATAGGCTGCCATGCCTGTCTCCTTGTGTAGTTGTTGGTTGGCGAAGAACTTTATCAGCTTCATTTTGGTCAGGCTGAGAGGTGCCTTGACCGTAGCTTTTGGGTGACAATGGCTTTTTTGCCAAACTGAATGCCTTAGCCCATGGTCAAAAAGACCAAACCCCTGGTAGACGAGTCGGATCTGGCATCCGAGGAAGTCTTTGAAAAGGCCGCCGAAGTCTTTCGCGTGATGTCGGCGCCCATGCGCCTGCGCATCATCAGCGCCCTGTGCAATGGAGAAAAGAATGTCGGCGAGCTGCTGGCCGAGATCAACACCACGCAGCCCAACATGTCCCAGCACCTGAGCACGCTCTATCAGGCCGGCGTGTTGGGCAAGCGCCGCGAAGGGGTGCAGATTTACTACCGCATCATCAACGATAAGGTCGTCTCGCTTTGCCGGGCGGTGTGCGTACAGATCGCCAGTGAAAGTCCCGCGTCAGTTTGAAACCGGGTTTTCACGGGAGCGAGGAGTGAGGCGACACCCCTATCATCATCGTATATCGATACATAAGGAGAGAGCAATATGAAAGTCAAGCTGCTGTTCGTCGCCGCCCTGATGTCGGCCTCGCTGGCCTGGGCCGACATCAAGGTCGTCTACCACCTGAGCGAAGGCATTCCGCAGGCCTCGCGCGCTATCAACAACATCCGCAACCATCTGGCCGCCGATCCCAAAGCCAAAATTGTGGTCGTCACGCATGGCCTGGGCATCGACTTTCTGCTCGACGGCGCCACCAACCAGATGGAGCAGCCGTTTGCCGGCGCCGTGGCTGACCTGACCGGCAAGGGTGTCGAATTCCGTGTCTGCAACAACACACTGGTGTCGCGCAAAATTGCTGCGGACAAGCTGGTGATGGAAGCCAAGATCGTGCCCTCGGGTGTGGCCGAGGTCGCCAAGCTGCAGGCCAAGGAAGGCTTTGTGTACCTGCGGCCCTGAGGCGCGCGCAGACCCCCCTCGATTTCTGAAGAAGGAGAACCCATGAAGATTGCCCATGGATTGATCGCAACGGCCCTGCTGGCCGCTGTGAGCCTGAGCCAGGCCCAGGCGCCCGATGCCGCGCAGGTGCGCAGCTGGGCCGCCTCGTGCGCCAACTGCCACGGCACTGACGGTCGCGCTCAGCCCGGCATGGAGTCGCTGGCCGGCGCCAACAAGGACGACATGGTCAAGAAGATGCTGGACTTCAAGGCCGGCCGCAAACCCGCCACCATCATGCACCAGCTCGCCAAGGGCTACAGCGACGAGCAGATCGTTGCGATTGCTGGCTACTTTGCCGCCCAGAAGAAGTAAAGGAGCAACCCCATGATGCAACGTCGACATTTTCTGCAGACCGGCACCGCCCTGGGCACCGTCGGCCTCATGTCCGGCTGCGCCACCGTTGGTGGCGGCAGCGGCCCCAAGGTGGTCGTGATCGGTGGCGGCTATGCCGGCGCCACCGCGGCCAAATACATCCGCATGTGGTCCGAGCAGAAGATCCAGGTCACGCTGGTCGAGCCCAACCCGGCTTTTGTTTCCTGCCCGATCTCCAACCTGGTGATCGGCGGTAGCAAGACCCTGGCCGACATCACCACGCCGTATGACAACCTGAGCAAGCGCCACGGCGTGCAGATGGTCAAGGACCGTGTGGTCAGCATTGACGCGGCCAAGCGCTTGGTCAAGCTGGCCGGTGGCACTGAACTGACGTATGACCGTCTGATCGTTTCGCCCGGCGTTGACTTCATGTGGGAGACCCTGCCTGGCATGAACAAGGCCGGCGCCAAGGAGCAGGTCATGCACGCCTGGAAAGCCGGCGAGCAAACTCTGACCCTGCGCAAGCAGCTCGAAGCCATGCGCGACGGTGGCGTCTTCGCCATGTCGATCCCGCTGGCACCGTACCGCTGCCCGCCTGGCCCCTACGAGCGTGCCTGTCAGGTGGCCGAATACTTCAGCAAGCACAAGCCCAAGAGCAAGGTGCTGATCCTGGATGCCAATGACGACGTGACTTCCAAGGGGCCGTTGTTCAAGAAGGCCTGGGCCGATCGTTATAAGGGCATTGTCGAATACCGCGGCAAACACAACGTCACCGATGTCGATGTGGCCACCAAGACGCTCAAGTTCGAATTCAACGATGACATCAAAGCCGATGTGCTGAACGTGATTCCTAACATGCGCGCGGGTGACATCGCCGTCAACGCAGGGCTGGCCACGGCCAATAAGCGTTGGTGCGACGTTGACTTTCTGACCTTTGAGTCCAAAGCTGCGCCCAATGTGCATGTTCTCGGCGATGCTATTCAGATCGCGCCGGCCATGCCCAAATCGGGCCATATGGCCAACCAGCACGGCAAGACCTGCGCCGCCGCCGTGGTGGCGCTGCTGACCGGCAAGCAAGTCAACCCGCTACCGATCTACAACAACACCTGCTACAGCTTTGTGTCGAGCGAAGACGTGGTCCATGTGGCCAGCGTTCACCGTTACGACGCCGAGAAGAAAACTATGCTGACCGTGCCCGGTTCGGGCGGTGTGTCCTCGGCTGCCAACGAGCTCGAGGGTCGCTACGCGCTGGCCTGGGCCCGCAACATCTGGGCGGATACGCTGGCCTGAAAACCGTCAGGAAAAAACGCCGCGGTTGAAAGACTGGCGGCGTTTTTTTCGCCAGATCCATCAGGACATGAGCATGAAAAGATTGCATTGCATGACACAAGTCGCCGTGCTGGTCGCGGCCTGCCTGTCTGCCTCGGCCTGGGCGCAGGCCGACGAGGCCCGCGCCAAAAAGATCGTGGGCGGCGTGTGCTTTGTCTGCCACGGCATGGAGGGCGAGTCCTCCAGCGAGGTGTTCCCTCGCCTGGCTGGTCAGCACTGGGAATACACCGCCAAGCAGCTGGAAAACTTCAAGAGCGGCAAGCGTAAAAGCACTGCTATGGCCGACATGGTGGCCAAGCTCACGCCCGATGAAATGGTGGCGCTGGGCAAGTTCTTCGAGAAGCAGACCGCGACCAGCGAGCCGCCCAAGGACAAGGGCCTGGCGGCGGTGGGGCAGTACATCTACCACCAGGGCAACAAGTTCAGCGGCCTGGCCTCCTGCGCCAGCTGTCATGGCGCCGAGGCCAAGGGCACGTCCAGCCTGCCGCGCCTGGCGGGCCAGTTTGCCGCCTACACCGAAACCCAGCTCAAGCAGTTCAACCAGCGCGAGCGCACCAACGATAACGCGGTGATGCATGCGATCGCCAGCAAGATGACCCCGCTGGAGATGGCGGCGGTGGCTGAATACCTCAGCGGCAAGTGATCTCGGGCCTTCAGCCGAAGCTGGGCGCTTGCGGCTTGGCCACGGGCAAAGCAGCGGCCACCCAGGCGTCGTAGCCGCCGGCGATCGACTGCACGTTGAGGTAGCCCATGGCTTGCAGCGACTGCGCGCTCAGGGCCGCACGGCCGCTGGTCTTGCAGTACAGCACGATGCGCAGGTCGCGCGGTTGGTAGGCCGGGTTACCGGCCAGCTTGAATTCGAGCATGCCGCGCGACATGTGCACAGCGCCGGGCAGGTGGCCCTGGGCGTATTCGTCGGCTTCGCGCACGTCGATCAGCAGATCGGCCTGCTGCACGGCGCCCTGCGCCTGCGCAACGTTGACTTCATGGATGCTGGCTTTGGCGGCGGTGACAAGGTCGAGGGCGGTTTTCATCGGGTTCTCCGTGAGGGTCAGAAGGGCATGGTAACCAAGGTTCAAGGTGCCAGCGCTGGGCTGGCTTGCTGCGCCATGGGTGCAGGTACAGGACCGTCGATCCAACGGTCGGTCAGGCCTGCGCCGACCCACATGCCCAGCAGTGTGAGCCAGGCTGTGAGGGCAAAGATGGCGCCGCCCGTAACGCCCGCGCCCACCGCACAACCGCCGGCCAGCATCGAGCCAAAGCCCATAAACACGGCACCCACGATGTAGCGGCGCATGCTGTAGCCGTCCTTGAAGCCTTCGAGTTTCCAGTCGCCGCCAATCAGCGCGCCCACAAATGAGCCCAGGAACACGCCCGGCATCAGCCCGAATTCAAAACCGATCGGTGGCGATGGCCATTGCAGCACCCGCATCAGCCATTCGGCCGACGGTCCGCTGAAGGTCAGGCCCTGGATCTGCACCGGGTCGAAACTCTCGCGCGCCACCCATTGGCTGAAGCCCCAGGCGGCCGCCACCGTCAGGCCGGTGCCGATGCCACCCACCCACATCCAGAAGGTACGCACCGGGCTGCGCCAGATGAAGAACAGCGCCGCAGCGAACCAGATCAGACCGAACAGCAGACCCGCTTCATGGCCCATGCCCACCCGCGCCAGCAGATCGCGCGAGGGTCCGCCATCGACCATCCACCAGCTGCTGATTTCGGTGCGCAGCGGCGAGAGCGCGCCCGACAGCGCCGATTGCGCGGTGACCGCAAAGATCAGCCCCGAGAGCAGGGCGCGCAGGTTGCCGTTGGCCGAGAGCACCAGCAGGCGGCTGGCGCAGCCACGTGTGAGCACCATGCCCGCGCCAAAGATCAGGCCGCCGAGGAGGGCGCCCGAGAGGCTGCCGCGCGCTGCGATCTGGCGCGCAGCATTGCTGTCCAGCCAGCCGCCCAGGACCAGCAGCTGCACCGCGATGACCGCCGCTGAAAACGCTAGCAGCCAGACGCTGAGCTTTTCATCAAAGCGGCGGTGCCAGAACTCGATCACCGCGGCGCGCAGGCAAAAGCGGGAGCGCTGTGCCAGAAAGCCGAAACCCAGGCCGATGACGGCACCGCCTGCGGCCAGCACGGGGCCCGCACCATACGTTTCCACCCATTGGGCCATGGCTGACTCCGATCTATATCCGTTGAAACTGATATAAATCCTAAGGGCAGAAGCTGCGCCCGGATTTGACGCGGGTCAAGCCGAGGGTAGGCTCAGACGGCCCAGCCCATGGCCTTGTGCAGGCGCAGCACCCCGGCCGCACCCAGCCAGATGCCGATCAGCGTGAGCCAGGCGGTCAGCGCAAAAACGGCGCCGCCTGTCATGCCGGCGCCCACGGTGCAGCCGCCGGCCAGCACGGCGCCAAAACCCATCAGGACGGCGCCGGTCAGATAGTGGCCCAGCTTGTTTTCGGTCTTAAAACCTTCGAACTTGAAGTCGCCTCCGATCAGCGCGCCGATCAGGGAGCCCACGAAAGTCGCGGGCAGCAGCCCCGCATCGAAGCCGAAACCGGGCACCGAAGCGCTGGAGAGCACCCGCATCAGCCATTCGGCCGAGGGGCCACTGAAGCTCAGGCTGGTGATGGCCACGGGCTCGAAGGACTGGCTGGCCACCGCCTGTGTGAAGCCCCAACCCGCAGCGATGGTCAGGCCAGTGCAGATGGCGCCCAGGGCCAGCCAGAGCCGCCCGCTGTGCTGGCGCCAGAAAAAGTACAGGCCGGTAGCCAAGGCGAGTGCCGCCAGCAGCAGGCCGCCCCAGGGCGCGGTGCCCGAGAGCTGCACCAGGTCACGACCGGCCCCGCCGTCCACCGGCCACAGGCCGGCCAGGAATTGGCGTACTGGAGCCAGCCAGCCGGCAATCGTGGCCTGTACCGTCACGGCAAATACCAGCCCCGAGAGCAGGGCGCGCAGGTTACCGTTGGCCGATAGGATGAGCAGTCGGCTGGCACAGCCGCGCGTGAGGATCATGCCGGCACCAAACAGCAGACCGCCAAGCATGGCACCTGAAATGCTGCCCGGGTTGGCAATGAATCGGGAAGTGGCGGGCTTGAGTTCGGCGCCCAGCACCAGCAGCTGGGTGCCCAGCAGCGCCGCACCAAAGGCCAGCCACCAGACACTGAAGCGGTCGCCAGGTTGGCCGCCACAGCATTCGAGCACCGCAGCGCGCGCACAAAATCGGCTGCGCTGGGCCATGAAGCCGAACACAAGCCCGATTACGGCGCCACCTGCGGCCAGCACCTGGGCGTCGCCCCAGGTTTCAAGAAGGTGCGCGAGGTTCAAGGGATACTCCGGTAGATCATTGTTTTCTTATATAAACGCAGGAATGACGAATCAAACCGAAATGCGTATTTTCCCGGTTTTCCGCTACGGCCTCTTGCCTGTCACGCCATGACCATTTCAAGCACTCGCCGGGCTCTGGCCCTGTCACTGCTGACAGCCGCTGCTCTGCCGACCCATGGGCAGGTGCCGCCCGCCGTCCTGCCCCCCGCGCGCGCGCTAGCAGATGAACTGGCAGCAGCCCTGCGCCAGGGCCAGCCACTGGTGGTGATGGTCAGCCTCGAAGGCTGCATCTTCTGCAAGATCGCCCGGCAAAGCCATCTGGCCCCCATGCACCGGCAGGGCCAGCCGATCGTGCAGGTGGACATGCGCAGCGCCCAGGCGGTCATGGATTTTGACGGGCGTCAGACCACACACGACGAGCTGGCACGCCGTTGGAAGGTTTCGATCACGCCCACGCTGCTGTTTTTCGGGCCGCGCGGTCGCGAAGTGGCCGAGCGCATGGAAGGGGCCTACCAGCCTGATTTTTACGGCCCCTATCTGGACGACCGCCTCAGCCGTTCGCGTGCGGCCTTGAAGGGCTGAGCGCATGATTCCCATCAGGATCGAGTCGGCCTGGCAAGGCACGTCCGACTGCCGCAGCTGCGGCATCCGCGACATGGTGCTGTTTGCCGATCTCAATGAGCAGGACTTCGAGCAGATCCACACGCCCATTGACGACATGGTCTATGCGCCACAAGCCCGTCTCTTTGGCGAAGGCGAGGAGGCCAAGGGGATCTTCACCATCCGCAAAGGCATGGTCAAGCTGGTGCGCTCGACCATCGATGGTCGTGAGCGGATCGTGCGTGTGCTGCGCCAGGGTGATGTCTGCGGCATCGAGGCCACAGCGACCGCGCATTACGACACCGAAGCCGTGGCTCTGGTTGAAACCAGCGTCTGCCGCATCCCGCTGGCCGTGATTCACCACCTGGCCTCGAATTCGCCCCGGATGCACCTGCGGCTCATGCAGAAATGGCAGCATGCGCTCAAGGAAGCCGATGACTGGCTCGCTGAGCTGAACTTTGGCACCGCCCGCCAGCGCGTGGCGGGTCTGGCACTCAAGATGCGCGACCCAGAGCATCCGCAGGAGACGCAGTTTTTTGCGCGCGAAGATATGGGGGCCATGCTGGACCTCAAGCTTGAGACTGTCAGCCGTGAGATCAGTGGCCTGGTGCGCGAAGGCGTACTCAAATCGCTTGACCGCCAGGGGCGCCGTTACGAGATCATCGATGCGGGGCGGCTGATGCCCGCCTGAGGGGCTGGCAGCGCCGTGTTTGCATGTGTGTCGTTTAGCGAAATGAAAAAACTTAAAAGTGTGCGTTGCTGGTGTCATTGAACGAAAACAGCCGTGCCCACCACGCCATAATGGCACGCACTCTGTGCGGATAGCGCCTCTGCTCACGCCTGTGTGTTGGCCCCGCGCTTGAAGACCGGCTCTGCATGCCCCCAAACCGCTGCATTCACCTAACCGCCGGAGGCTTGACACTGGTCCTGCATGCGGCCTTGCTGCTGGCTGGTCTGGGCGCCTCAGTTACGTATGATCAACCGCTTCAGGCCCAACCGCAGACGGTTGTGCTGCAATTGCTGCCCCGCGAGCAGGCTGCGCAGCAGGATAGGGCCGAGGCACCATCACCGTCGGCAAAGACGGTATCGCAGGCCCCATTGGCCAGTACAGTGCCTATCGCCATCGACGCGCCCCGCATACTGGCCTCGATGCCTGCCCCGGCTGCACCCACGGCCGAGGACTGGGCCTTTGCCGCGCGGTATACGCTCAAAAACAGCAAGGGCTACCGCCACAGCTGGGGCCAGCAGGTGCGCAGCATGATGGGCACTGCTGTCGAGGGACTGGACCAGGGCGTGGTGCGTTTTCGGGTGGAAATCGCACCCGACGGCACGCTCTCACGGTTGCAGACCTTGTGGAGCACTTCAGAGCGGGCCGAGCAGCTGGCCCGCCAGGCGGTCGAGGCCATGCCACCGCTGCCGCCCACCCCGACTGGCCAGCCGCTGGTGTTTGAACGCACGATCGCCTTCACGCCCTACGCAGTTGACGGCTCACCAAGTTACCAGGACGACTGCAAGCCCGATCCGCCGGCGTTTCGCAATCCCTTTGCCTGGGACGGCCGCTCGCCACCCGTGCAACAAGCCCCCGAGGCCCGGCAGACGCTGGATTCGCAGGCGCTGGAGGACTGTCTGCGCCAGCTGCCGCACGACTCGATCGAAGCTCAGACGGCCCGCGACCAACGCCTGATGGAGCGCTGGCGCTGGAAATAAGCCCTGAGTCGCCACTCATAAGCAATTGTTGTGCAGTTTCCATTTCTCCTCGTGACCCATGGCCTTGGCGAAATCGGGCACCCTGCAGCGGGCTTCTTTAGCCGGGTCGATGACAGGGCCGGCCGTTTCGCCGCTGGCGGGTGAGACAGGGTTGCCCGGGGCTGCTCCCTTGCTGGCCAGACCGGGCGCTGCGAGGGCCATCACACCGGCAAAGAGCAGTACGGCCAGCCACTGGCCAGCGTTCGGCCGGTCCTGCGGATCCGGGGTGTATTCGCAGGCGCCACCGGGGCACAGCTGGGCTTGCTCGGGCCGCCAGCGGTTGTAGAGCCAGCAGCCGGCACAGATGCCAAAGGCGCTCTCGAAAAACAGCAGCAGCAGACACAGGCCACACACCAGCAAGTTGACCGGTCCGATGACGCCTTCGATGACCACCAGGTACAGCATGGTCAACGCCAGCAACAGGCCGATGCTCCAGGCAAAGCGCTTTTGGGGTGCGCCGGTCCATTCGGGCTGCTGGTGGTGTACCAACCACTGGCCAATCACTAGGCTGGGGGCGTAGCGCGGGTTGACCAGCAGTCGCAGGCCAAAGTCGATCAGTAAGCCCACCACAACTACACGGGTTGGCGCAAAGTTACCGGTCAGCCAGGCGTTCATGAACGCGATCATGGCCATCAGAAACAGCAGGCCAGCCCCTGCACGTACGGCGCGTTCGTTGAGCACGGGTAGGGGGTATCCGGGCCGTTGCTGGCCGACAGCGAAAAAGACAGTCATGGTCGTCCTGGGAGGTCAGAAAAATCAGTATTGTGTAGGGCCGTGGCCAAGATCTGGCGGCTGCAAACGTATTGGTGCCGTCCGCGCGGTTGCAGCTCCTCGCATTTGACCGAGCTGCGCGAACGCAAGACCGATCTGCAGCAATCGGGCGTCGAATGGGTCCAGGAGATGGCGGCGGAGTTCGACCCGAACGGCGCTCGCATCTTTACAGTGTTGTGGGTGTGGCCGCTCATGGCGTATCGAATCTGCTGACGGTTCCTGCTTGGCTCAACCTGGCTTGCGTGCCGTCAAGCCCACTATGGCCGAGCGGCCGAGGTGGGCGCTGCCTTCGGACAGATCGGTTTCGTAAGTGCGCAGGTCCAGCACCTCATAGCCGGCAAAGGCCTGCAGCAGCAGGTCTTCGTCATAGAGGTGTTCGCGGTTGCCGGGGCCGCCGGTGTTGTAGCGCAGCTGTTCGTAGTCGTAGCCCTGGATCACCAGCGTGCCGCCGGGCTTGAGGCTGGTGTGCATGCGTGTGAACAACTGCTCGCGCTCGGTCGGTGTGGCGAACTGGATGAAGATGGCCACCGTGTTTTCCCAGGCCTCGGGCTGCCAGTCAAATCCCTGCCAGTCGCTGCAGACCCAGTTCACCTGCACACCCCGCGCCTTCGCCAAGGCACGGGCCTTGTCAATCGCCACCGGCGAGAAGTCAAACGCGTCAACCGTCAAGCCTTGCTCGGCCAGCCACACACCGTTGCGGCCTTCACCATCGGCTACGGCCAGGGCCCTGCCAGGCCGCAGTTGGGACGCCTGCTGCTGCAAGTAATGGTTGGGGCTTTCACCAAACAGGTAGCCGTCCTGCGCAAAGCGCTGGTTCCAGGTGTTCAGTGGGTCTTTAAATCCGTTCATGGCTTGCCTTGCTGATATCCGATACATTCGCTCCTGCTTATTTTTTAGGACCCGCGTTTCGGGTTGTTTGAAAAGGAAATGGCATGAAATTCTGGCACCTCGTAATACCCGCCCTCCTGACCGGACTGATGGCCTGCTCAGGTGGCACTGAGCTGCCCAAAGTCAGCCTGGAGCAGGCCCGCGTTGACCATGAAGCCGGGCGTATCGTGTTGATCGATATCCGCGAACCCAAGGAGCACGCTACCGGCGTGGCAGCGGGCGCTCGGCTCTTGCCGATGAGCCAGCTGGGCCAGCGCCTCGGCGAGATTCCGCAAACCCCTGACAAACCGGTGTACCTGATCTGCAATACCCAGAACCGCTCACAGGCGGTGCTTTCCGGACTGGTTGAGAAAGGCTACAAGCATGTCCATTACGTGCAGGGTGGCATGAGCGGATGGGCCCAGCGGGGCTGGCCGATGGTGCCGCCCACCCCACAATAAACCCGTGCATCTTGGTGTAATCCCCTAACTTTCTGAGCTTTCAGTAGCATCCCGAATGCGTCGTCTTCTATTAGATTAGCGTTTGGTTATATTTAACCAGTTTTTTTGAAATGAAGGAGCACTCATGAAAGTCCTGTCGATTGCCATCGCCCTGACGGCCGCGGTTTCGACCCCCGCCTTTGCCAACCTCGCGATGGCGCAGAAGAATGCCTGCATGGCCTGCCATGCCGTGGACAAGAAGCTGGTGGGCCCGTCCTACCAGGACGTGGCCAAGAAGTACGCCGGCACCGATGCCGCTGCCCTGGCCAAGAGCATCAAGGCCGGTGGCTCCGGCAAGTGGGGCCCGGTGCCCATGCCTGCACAGGCCGCCTTGAGCGACGCCGATGCACTGACCCTGGCCAAGTGGATCCTGGCCGGCGCCAAGTGAACTTGGTTTGATTTTTCATGGTTGGGAAACTCGCCTGGTACTCGGGTTTTCCTTGCGCCGCTCTCTGGCTTGCCTGAGAGCGGTTTTTTTTGCTTGTCCCGCCAACAGGAGCTCAAATCATGCGTCGTTTCTTTTTTGCCCTAGTGTGTCTGGCCGCAACAGCTGCTCAGGCTCAGCCCGATATCTTCAGGGGCGCCGACCTTGCCTTGGGGGCCAAACTGATTGCCGAAAACAAATGCGTGGAATGCCATACCAGAAAAGTCGGCGGCGACGGCAACGCCATATACCGACCGCAGGGGCGCATCAACACACCCGGCTTTCTGCGTGGCATGGTCGAGCAGTGCAACACCGAATTGAATCTGGGTTTCTTCCCGGAAGAAGTGAATGCGGTGGCTGCTGTTCTGAACCGGGATTTTTACAAATTCAAATAACCATACCCACGCTTAACTGACCGCATTCTTACTCTACCCCATAGGGTATTTGTGGATACCCTATGGGGTTCAGTATCTGCATGATCCTGATTTATTCCTCAGCCATCCGAGGGGTATTGATTAACAGGAGCCATGCATGTTCAAAAAAATCATCCGAGTCGCGGCGCTGGCCGCTATTGCTGTCGCCATGACGGGCTGCGGCACCGTTGCCACCATCGGCAAGCTCGAAGACGGCGCTGCCGCCGAAGCCTCGAAGATGTGGGACCGCTGGATCGAGGGCAATGGCGACATCGCCGTGGCCACCACCTGGGAGCGCAAGGTCCAGAAAGGCGTGACCGCCAACGACATCGAACAGATCCTCAAGCAGGTTGCGTCCGAGCGCAACATGAAGGACGTGGGCACGCTGCCGCTGTCCAAGGAGCTCGAAGCCCGCACCGGCCAGAAGCAGAAGCTGCTGACGGTGTATTCGTTCTGCACTCCGACCACCGCGCGCAAGATGGTGGATTTCAGTCCGCACATGGCCGCCTACCTGCCCTGCCGCATCACCGTGGTCGAGAAAGAAGACGGCCTGTGGCTCTACACCCTCAACATGGACATGATGGTCAAGATGGGCCGCAAGCTGCCCTCACCGCTCAAGGAAGAAGCCCGAGCAGTGCGCGACACCATCTACGAAATGATGGAGCGCGCTTCCAAGGGCGAGATCTGAGCTGAAACCACAAAGAGGAGACACAGATGAACAAGAACAACACTTTGCGCGTCACGCTGGTGGCCGCCAGCCTCGCAGCTGCAGGCCAGGCCTGGGCCACCAACGGCATGCTGATGGAAGGCTACGGCCCGATCGGCCTGTCCATGGGCGGCGCTGCGCAAGCTTATGACAACGGCACCGCCGCGATGATGAACAATCCTGCCACTTTGCAGCTGGGCGAAAACGGTACCCGTGCGGACATTGCGCTGGGCGTGCTGGGGCCGAATGTGACTTCCATGGGCGAAAAATCCGGCGGCACCTCCTATGTGATGCCTGCCGTGGGCTGGGTGCGCAAAAACGACCAGTACAGCTGGGGGATCGGCGTGTTTGGCCAAGGGGGCATGGGCACCGAATACCCGGCCGGCTCGATGAATGCGGCGGGCACCGACCAGCCCGTGCGCTCCGAGCTCGCCGTCGGGCGTGTGATCCTGCCGGTGAGCTACAAGTTCAATGACCGTGTGAATCTGGGCGCTACCCTGGACTACACCTGGGCCAGCCTGGACATGCGCATGGCCGCCATGTTCAGCCAGATGGCCGGCATGAGCCCCATGCCGACAGGGCAGTTCGCCCAGATGATGGGCGCAATTCAACAGCAGCCGCCTTCCACCGTGAGGATCGATTTTTCGGACAACAACGACTTCACCGGTTCGGCCAAATCCAGCGGCTGGACCGGCAAGCTGGGCATGACCTTCCGGGCCAGTCAGGACCTGACGCTCGGCTTGTCCTACCAGCTCGAAACGCGGCTGGGCGACATGAAGACTGGCGCGACGGCCACTACCCTGACTATGGGCCAGCCTCTGAGCGGCCGCATGGTGGTGCACGACTTCCAGATGCCGTCAGTCTGGGCGGCAGGCGCTTCTTGGGTCGCAACGCCCAGGCTGCAAATCGTGGCCGACGTCAAACGCATCGACTGGTCGAGCGTGATGAAAAACTTCCGGATGACCTTCGAGTCTGCACAGGGCATGGGCACCATGGGTTTCACCATGCCGCAGAACTGGAAAGACCAGACCGTGGTCTCGCTGGGCGGAGCGTACAAGTTGGACGATGCCTGGACCCTGCGCGCCGGCGCCAGCTTCTCGGATAACCCGGTTCCAGATGGCTATGTGCACCCGCTCTTCCCGGCCATTGTCAAAAACCATTACACGGCGGGTTTTGGCTACCGGTTCAACAAGACCACGTCGCTCGATGCAGCGGTTTCGCATGCGCCTAAAGTCACTGTCAATGCGGCCATGCTCAACGGTGCGCCCATCACCCACAGTCAGACCAACTACCAGCTGATGCTGAGCGTGCGTTATTGAATACGGCATCGGGGTCACTGCACCGGGTTTGTCCTGATGTCCTGACCCTTTTCTTGTAATCCCTGATTCAGACTGACCGTATATCGTATATATTCGCGCATCCGAATATAAGAACCTAATTGCATGGAACGCAACCTTGATGAAATGCAAGCCGTGTTCGAGCGGGCCGCCGAGTGGTTTGGCGTGCTGTCGACTCCGCAGCGTCTGCGCATCATCAGTGCGCTGTGCCAGGGTGAAAAAAACGTCGGGCAACTGATCGAGGTTCTGGGGGTGTCCCAGCCGAACATGTCGCAGCACCTGAACATCATGTACAGGGCCGGACTGGTTGGCAAGCGCCGTCAGGGCACGCAGGTGTATTACCACATTGCTGACGAGTCGGCCGTGATGGTGTGCCGGGCGGTGTGCACGCAGGTGGCCATCGACATGTCGGTGGACTGAAAAAGATCAACACAAGGAGTTCGAGGTGGAACAACACAAACCGTCGGGAAGGGTGCAGAAAGCGCCGGAAAACTTCCTGGATCAGGCCGGCATCCGTACCGTCTTTGCCGAAGGCAAGAAGGGGCGCCGTGACTTCATCCGCAGTGCGTTCGCCGCCGCAGCCGCCGGTGCCGCCGCACCGGTGGCGCTGGCGCAGGGCAACCCGGTGCCCAGCGAGGGTGGCGATCCCAATATCCTGAATCTGCCCGAGCACAGCACTGGTCTGGGTCAGGGGGTGGCGGTCGACGGGTACGGCAAGCCGTCCAAATACGAGGCCAATCTGCAGCGTCGCCAGAGCCCGGGTCTGACGCAGACCACGCAGGCTTCGGTGTCATTCGCTCCGCTGCAGTCGCTGTTCGGTATCGTCACGCCCAGTGGTCTGCATTTCGAGCGTCACCACCAGGGCTGGTGGGACATTGACCCCTCCAAGCACCGCCTGATGATCAACGGCATGGTCAAGACCCCCAAGGTCTTCACCATGGACGAGATCATGCGTCTGCCCTCGGTCTCGCGTTTCCACTTCATCGAGTGCGGCGCCAACACCGCCGTCGATTGGGGCAATGTGGCCGTGCCAACCGTGCAGTACACCCACGGCATGATTTCCTGCAGCGAGTTCACCGGCGTGCCGCTGATCACGCTGCTGGAGATGGCAGGCGCCGACCTCCAGAAGGGCAAGTTCATCCTGGCCGAAGGGGCCGACGGTTCGTCGATGACGCGCACCATCCCGATGAGCCTGATCACCTCGGGCGAGGTCCTGGTCGCGTTTGGCCAGAACGGCGAAATGCTGCGCCCCGAAAACGGCTATCCCTTGCGTCTGGTGGTGCCGGGCGTGCAGGGCGTGAGCTGGGTCAAGTACCTGCGCCGCATCGAAGTGGGAGATATGCCCTACGCTGCCAAGGACGAGGCGATCCACTACATCGACCTCATGCCCGATGGCACACACCGTCAGTACACCAATATCCAGGAATGCAAGAGCGTGGTGACCACGCCTTCGGGCGGCCAGGTGCTGCTTGACAAGGGTTTCTACAACATCACCGGTCTGGCCTGGTCGGGCAAGGGCAAGATCAAGCGTGTGGACGTGTCAGTGGACGGCGGCCGCAACTGGCGCACCGCCCGTCTGGAGACACCGGTCCTTTCCAAGGCCCTCACGCGCTTCAATATCGACTGGGTCTGGGACGGCAAGCCCGCCATCATCCAAAGCCGCGCGCAGGACGACACCGGCTTTGTGCAGCCGACCTATCAGCAGCTGCGCAAGGTGCGCGGCACGCGCTCGATCTATCACAACAACGCCATCCAGTCCTGGCTGGTGCAGGAAAACGGTGAGGTGAAAAATGTCCAGCTTTCGTAAGGCGATCCTGATGCTGGCGCTGATGGCGACGGCCGGTGTGGCCATGGCCCAGTCCGGCAAATACCCCGGCATCGGCCGCGCTGCCACCGACAAAGAGGTCAAGGCCTGGGACATCGACGTGCGCCCGGACTTCAAGGGTCTGCCCCCCGGTTCCGGCTCGGTGGCCAAGGGCCAGGACGTGTGGGAAGCCAAATGCGCCCACTGTCACGGTGTCTTCGGTGAGTCCAACGAAGTCTTCAGTCCGCTGGTTGGCGGCACCACGGCCGAGGACGTCAAGAAAGGCCGTGTGGCTAATCTCTCGCGCACGGACTACCCTGGGCGCACCACCCTGATGAAGGTAGCGACTGTCTCCACGCTGTGGGACTACATCAATCGGGCCATGCCCTGGACCAACCCGAAAACGCTGAGCACCGAAGAGGTGTACGCAGTCACGGCCTTTCTGCTGAATCTGGGCAACATCGTGCCCGAGAACTTCGTGTTGTCGGACAAGAACATTGCCGAGGTGCAGGCCCGCATGCCCAATCGGAATGGCATGACCACCAAGCACGCCATGTGGCCTGGCAATGAGTTTGGCGGTACCGCCAAGCCCGACACGGCCAACACGATCTGCATGAAAGACTGCGCGCCCGAGCCCAAGCTGGCCTCGCTGCTGCCCGACTTTGCGCGTAATGCCCACGGCAATCTGGCCGAGCAGAACCGCATCGTCGGTCCGCAGCGCGGTGCCGACACCACCAAGCCCGAGGGCAAGGCCGGTGCGCCGGTGTCGGTGGCCCCTGCCGCCGCACCGGCCGCAGCCGCAGCAGGCAACGACAGCAAGGCCGCCATCGCCCTGCTGAACAAGCACAGCTGCACGGCCTGTCACGGTGTGGACAAGAAAATCGTGGGTCCTGGCTTCAACGAAATTGCCAAAAAGCATTCTGGCAAAGTGGACTATCTGGCAGAGAAAATCAAGAAGGGCGGTGTGGGCGTCTGGGGCCCTATCCCGATGCCGGCACAATCCCTGCCCGATGCCGACGCCCAACGCATCGCTGAATGGATTTCCAAGGGGGCCAGCAAGTGATTCGGGGTATTCCCCTGGCACCGCTGAACCTGTTTCAATAGCATCACTGATCACTAAAGGAGATTTCAGATGCAAACCCGTCGCGAGACACTCAAGCAAAGCGCTGTAGTGGCCGGTCTGCTGGCTACGGCTGGTTTCCCCCAGTACGCACAGGCCGCCTTCAACAAGGCCGCCTTCGACGCCAAGAGCGTGCAGGACGCCGTCAAGGCGGCCGGTGGCACGAGTCTGGCTGAAAGCAAGGATGTGACTATCACCGGTCCGGACATCGCCGAAAACGGTGCTGTAGTGCCGCTGGGCGCTTCCACAGGTCTTGTTGGCGTCAAGCACATGCTGATCCTGGTCGAGAAAAACCCTGCCGCCCTGGTGGCCATGTTCCATGTGAGCGATGCGGTGGAGGCCAGCTTCTCCACCCGCGCCAAGATGGGCCAGTCTTCGGACGTGTACGCCGTGGCCATCATGAACGACGGCAAGGCCCTGTGGGCCAAGAAGGAAGTCAAGGTCACGCTCGGCGGCTGCGGCGGCTAAGTCCTTGAACGCAAGACTTCATTCACCGATTCACTGAAAGATTTAGGAGAGAAACATGGCAGATCCGATGCGTATCCGCGCCCAGGCCTCTGGTGACAAAGCTACCGTGCGCGTTCTCATGAGCCACGAAATGGAATCCGGTCAGCGCAAAGACGCCGCTGGCAATACCGTGCCCGCCTGGTACATCCAGGAAGTCACCGCCACCCATAACGGCAAGCAGGTGCTGGCCGCTGAATGGGGTCCAGCTGTGTCCAAGAATCCCTTCCTGCAATTTGTCGTCAAGGGCGCCAAGGCCGGGGACAAGATTGCCGTGACCTGGAAGGACAATAAGGGCGCCACGCGCACCGACGAAGCCACGGTGTCCTGATCGGACCGGATGGCTACAGGGTGAAGTCCGCATTTGGGGCCTTCACCCTTTTTTTCATGCATAACAACGAGGTGACAATGAGCAAGCATTCCAGGATGGCCTTGACTGTCGGTTTGGCACTCGCTGCCGGTTCAGTCTGGGCGCAAAAAACCGCCAGCGAAGGCATCGATGAGTACCGTGCCATGCTGCAGGACGGTAACCCGGCCGAACTGTTTGAAGCCAAGGGGGAAGACCTCTGGAAGCAAAAGCGCGGCCCCAAGAACGTCTCGCTCGAAAAGTGCGATCTTGGCAAGGGTCCGGGCGTGTTCAAGGGCGCCTTTGTCGAACTGCCGCGCTACTTCGCCGACACCAATCGGGTGCAGGACCTGGAATCGCGGCTTGTCACATGCATGGAGACTCTGCAGGGCTTCAATGGCGCAGAGATCGCCAAGACCCCGTTCGGACGTGGCGAGATGGCCAATGTGACCGCGCTGGCGACCTGGATCGCCGCCGAGTCCAAAGGACTGGCATTCAACCTGCCCTACAACACGGCGCAGGAAAAAACCTTCTATGAAGTGGGTAAGCGCCTGTTCTTCCAGCGCGGCGGCCCGCATGATTTCTCCTGTGCCTCCTGCCACGGCGAAGAGGGCAAGCGCATCCGCCTGCAGGACTTGCCCATCCTCACCAAGAACCCCGGTGACGGTGTTGGCTTTGCCGCATGGCCGGCCTACCGTGTTTCCAACGGACAGATGTGGGGCATGCAGTTGCGTTTGAATGACTGCTACCGACAGCAGCGCTTTCCCTATCCTGGATTTGGCAGCGATGCCACCATTGCGTTGGCCACCTACCTGGGTGTGAACGCCAAGGGTGCAAAGTCGGTGGCTCCAGCCATCAAGCGTTGATCGGAGACACGGCATGAAAAAACAAATTCAACTTGTGATTGCAGGCCTGGTGTCTGCTCTGATGGTGGCCGGTTGCGCCACCGGTCCTTCGGTAGCCGAACTCAACACACTGACCGACCAGATCGTCAAGGCCTCCTTCCGTGACCAGGGCATCGCCAAGGTCGACCGCGTGCTGGCCACCGACGAGACCAACCGCTTATGCAGCGAGGCCGATGTTGCAGGCAAGCCGCTGGACGAGAAGACCGCCAAGCGCATTGAAGAGGTCAATCTCAAGGCCATCAAGTGGCCTTCGGACGGCAAGTTCCTCGGCGACTGGAAGGAAGGCGAGAAGATCGCCCAGAGCGGCCGCGGCCTGACTTGGACGGACGATGCCAAGACGGTCAACGGTGGCAACTGCTACAACTGCCACCAGATCGACAAGAAGGAAATCTCCTTCGGCACCATCGGCCCGAGCCTCTACAACTACGGCAAGATCCGCGGTGTGACCGATCCGAACAGCCCAGAAGCCAAGCCCATCGTGGAATACACCTGGGGCAAGATCTGGAACTCCAAGGCCTACAACGCCTGCTCCAATATGCCGCGTGCGGGGCATGCTGGCATCCTGAACGAGGCCCAGGTGCGCCACATCGTGGCTCTGCTGCTGGACCCGAAATCACCGGTCAACCAATGACCGTTGCCTGAACCCGGCTTGGCCGGGTTTTTTCTCCTCTCGAATATCAGTGGTTGCCAATTCATGAATCTCTCCAAGCGTGACTTCCTTCAGGTGATGGGTGCCGGCACGATGGCCGGCATGAGTCTGGGGACCTATGCCGAAGCCAGTGCGGCCACAGCTGCCAACGGTCTCTACGACATACCGCGTTTCGGTAATGTGTCTTTTCTGCATATGACCGACTGCCATGCTCAGCTCAAACCCATCTATTTCCGAGAGCCCAACATCAACCTGGGCATCGGCTCCATGAAGGGCAACCTGCCGCACCTGGTGGGCGAGCACCTGCTAAAGGTCGCCAAGGTGCGTCCGGGCACCGCCGAGGCGCATGCACTGACCTACCTGGACTACGAGAAAGCCGCCAAGCGCTACGGCAAGGTTGGCGGCTTTGCGCACCTGGCCACGCTGGTCAAGCGCATGAAGGCCAGCCGCCCCGGCGCGCTGCTGCTCGATGGCGGTGACACCTGGCAGGGCTCGGGCACCTGCCTGTGGACCAACGGCCAGGATATGGTCGACGCCTGCAAGCTGCTGGGCGTGGACGTGATGACCGGCCACTGGGAATTCACCCTGGGCATGGATCGGGTGAAAGAGATCGTCGAAAAGGATTTCGCCGGCAAGGTCGACTTTGTCGCGCAGAACATCAAGACTGCTGACTTTGGCGACCCGGTCTTCAAGCCCTATGTGATCCGCGAGATCAACAGCGTATCCTGCGCCATCATCGGCCAGGCCTTCCCTTACACACCGATCGCCAACCCCCGCTACATGGTGGCCGACTGGGAATTCGGCATCCAGGACGAGAACATGCAGAAGATGGTCGACGAAGCCCGCGGCAAAGGCGCGCAGGTGGTGGTCGTCATCAGTCACAACGGCATGGACGTGGACCTCAAGATGGCCAGCCGTGTGAGCGGCATCGACGCCATCATGGGCGGCCATACGCACGACGGCATGCCGGTGGCCACGCTGGTGTCCAACAAGGGTGGCAAGACCATCGTCACCAATGCCGGTTCCAACGGGAAGTTCTTGGGCGTGCTCGACTTTGAGGTCAAGGACAAGAAGGTCACCGACTTCCGTTACAAGCTGCTGCCTGTGTTCTCCAACATGCTGCCAGCTGACAAGGAGATGGACGCGCTGATTACCAGGATCCGCGCGCCTTACGAGAAGCAGCTGAACGAAGTGCTGGGCGTGAGCGAAGGCCTGCTGTACCGCCGCGGTAACTTCAACGGCACCGGCGATCAGCTGCTGGTCGACGCGCTGATGGACGTGCAGGGCGCTGACCTGGCGTTTTCGCCTGGTTTCCGTTGGGGGACCACGTTGTTGCCCGTTCAGCCCATCACCGGTGAATGGCTGCTGGACATGACGGCTACCACCTACTCGTATGCCACCGTGACCGAGATGAGCGGCGAGATGATCAAGACGGTAATGGAAGACGTCTGCGACAACCTCTTTAACCCCGACCCCTACTACCAGCAGGGCGGCGACATGGTGCGCGTGGGCGGCATGAGTTACTCGGTGGACCCGACCGCGAAGATGGGTAGCCGCATCAGCGACATGCGTCTCAAAGGCCAATTGATCGAAGCCGGCAAGAAGTACAAGGTGGCCGGCTGGGCGCCGGTGGCTGAAGAAGCTCGCCACCAGGGCCTTAAGCCAGTATGGGAAGTGGTTGAGCAGTGGCTCAAAGCTCAGGGTGGCAAGGTGGGCACGCGCAAGCTCAACGCGCCCAAAGTCAGCGGTGTGGTGCCCAATCCGGGGTATGTGGTCTAAGCTTCGCTAGGGAGTTACCTGACATGAAACGTCGCCATTTGATCACCACTTCTGCCGCTGTAGGGGCAGCTGCTTTGTGGCCTGAAGCCCGGCTGCTGGCTCAGCAAGTCCAGGACTTTGTCGAAGGCCCACCGATGAAAGATATTCCTGCACAACAGCTGTCTCGGCGTGTCTGGATGATCTACTCGCCGGACGGTTTTCCGACTCCTGAAAACCGCGGCATGATGTCCAACGTGACTTTTGTGGTCACCTCGGCCGGTGTAGTGATTGTCGACTCTGGCAGCTCACTGCAGATCGGAGAGATGGCCATCCGCATGATCCGCAAGGTCACTGATAAACCGGTAGTGGCCGTTTTCAACAGCCACTACCACGGCGACCACTGGCTGGGCAACCACGCGTTCGTCAAAACCTATGGCGAGAAACTGCCGATTCATGCTTTGCCGCACACCATCGAGCAGATCAAGGGTGCTGAAGGTAACCTCTGGCGCAGCCTGATGGAGCGCTGGACCAACCAGTCCACCGCCGGTACGAAAGTGGTGGCGCCCAACACGGTGGTGCAGCATGGACAGAACCTGCGTTTTGGCGACACGACGCTGCGCATGCACCATTACGGCAAGGCGCACACACCTTCAGACCTTTGCGTAGAGGTGGTCGAAGACAAGGTCACCATGGTGGGCGACATCGCCATGAGCAACCGCATCGCCAACATCGACGACGGTTCCTACCCCGGGACCTTCAAGTACTACGAGGCGCTGCAAAAGGCTGCTGGTGATCAGTTGTGGGTGCCTGGCCATGGCGAGGCCCGTAAAGACCTGCTCAAGACCTATGGTGACTTCATGGCCGGCATCTGGGACAACTGCCTGCAGGCCGTGAAGGATGGCAAGAGCGAGTCCGATGCCAAGGCCATGGTGCTCAAAGACCCGCGAGTGGTGTCGCGCTCGAAAACCATGCAGGGTTTTGACGGCAACATTGGCAAGTACACCAGCCTGGCCTATCTGGAAGCTGAAAAAGAGGCGTTCTGAAACGGTCTGTCACAAGCGGGGTATCTTGGCCAGTTACAGTGCCGCCCATGCTCCGACGTGATTTTTTGATGGCCGCCTTGGCGGCCGTATGCATGCCTGCATTGGCGCAAGGTCAACGCACTGCCCGGCTGGTGATTGTGGGGGGTGCAGAGGACCGCTTGCAAGACCGTGTGATTCTGCGCAAGTTCATTGAATATTCAGGTGGACCCAAGGCGAGCCTGCGTCTGATCACTGCGGCAAGCAGCGTCCCCGAGGCAGTGGCCGAAAGCTATACGCGCGCTTTTGCCGAGATGGGCGCGCAAAACTTTGCCGTGCTGCCCCTGAGTGATCGCGAAAGTGCGTTTTCTTCGCAGCTGCATGATGAAATTCTGCGAGCCGATGGGATTTTCATGACCGGTGGCGACCAGTCTCGCCTGATGGCGGCGATCTGGGAAACCCCGGTGCTGGGTGCCTTGCACCAAGCCTTCCATTTCAGGGGCTGCTGCATGGGTGGCACCAGCGCAGGTGCGGCTGTGATGTCCCGCCACATGATCTCGCAAGGACCCGCCCTGCTGCGACCGCGCAAGGATGCGATAGACACCGACATCGGCTTGGGCCTCTTGCCAGCTGCTGTGGTGGATCAACATTTTTCAGAGCGCAGAAGGTTGGCCAGGCTCTTGTCGGCTTTGGCGCAGCGCCCTGATTTGTTGGGCGTGGGCATTGACGAAGACACTGCTTTGGTGGTCGAAAGAGGGCAGGCTATAGAGGTCATTGGCCAGGGCGTGGTCACCCTGGTCGATCCTTCGCAGGTTCGTACCAACATGGAGTCTTTGGAGGCCGACGAGCAGATAGAAATGCTGGGTCTGCAATTGCACACCTTGCCTTCCGGACACCGCTATCCGGTCAGCCGCCATGCGCCTGCGCACTGGCCGATAGGTTTGCAGCAGGCCATCGAGCGTCTGGTTCGGCCGGGGCCCGTGCGTTGGTGAATGGGCGGCTCTCACTCAGGGTTTATCTCCTGATTGCATTGCTTCGGGCTCACGACTAGCATGAAGGCGTGTTCAACGGACTTTTGGAGGCACCCATGAAAACCATTGCTCAGATTCTGGAAGGTAAGGCGCACGAGATCATCACCATCCGCCCCGGTGATTCGGTGCTGGTGGCGTTGGAAGTGCTGGCGGCCTACAACATCGGGGCTTTGCCGGTGGTGGAAAACGGTCAGCTCGTGGGCATCTTTTCCGAGCGTGACTATGCCCGCAAGGTGGCCCTCAAGGGCCTCACCTCCACGGTCACCGAAGTGCGCGAAATCATGACCGCCCAGGTGCATTGCGCGTCGCTGCAACATTCGGTGGTCGAGTGCATGACGATGATGACCGACAAGCACATCCGTCACCTGCCGGTGATGGACAAGGACCAGCTCGTCGGCATGCTGTCCATCGGGGACCTGGTCAAGACCATCATTGAGGACCAGCAGTTCCAGATCCAGCAGCTGGAGTCCTACATCAATCCGGCGCTGTCCCTGCACTGAAACTGAAAAGGCCGCACCGTCGTGAACGTGTGCGGCCTTGCAGGTGGCGCCCCCAGCAGG
>JACCDI010394546.1_pt1 | contig 28413 bp, 64 predicted proteins | sample 7442791 | NCBI WGS metagenome assembly JACCDI01 (sample SAMN15323434, study PRJNA562643) | freshwater metagenome | isolation source: river surface water | place: USA:Blue River Watershed | collected 2017-08-15
ACTACTACTACTACTACTACTACTACTACTACTATCATTGTCACCTACATTACTAGCAGTCGTATTACCAACTTTTTCTAAAAAGAAATCAGCTAACTTATCTGCTGTATCATCAACATTGAAATTTTCTGCTGTGCATAGATAAATTATTTTTGATATATCTTTTTCAAATCTTCTTTGTTCATCATTAAGTGATTATTTAGGTAGTGAATAATATCATTCTGGCTTTGTTTTGTTCAGATAATTCTAGTTTGTCAATTATAAATGGTCGTAATTTTACAACTTTCCAATTTGACCAATGATTAGATACAAATAAAATTTCTTCATTTATATCTATGTAATGTATAGTATGAAATGTTTTTTTACCAATATATTTATCAAAAATGATATCATGTAATCCACTAGGGATTATATTTTTATATCTACCAGATGGATAATTATGTTGTAATTCTATATTGTATAGTCTATCACATACTGAACGAATATGTGATATATCATCTTCATTTATTTTTATTTTATAAGATTTTAAATCAGCATCATTCGTATCAACTCTTAAATGCATATTATTATTCATAATATAATTCATTTAACATGATATATCCACCTTCTTTGAATTTATTATTTCTGCTTTTCATGAACCAAGATAATATATTTGATATTATAAATTTCATATAGCAAAAGTAAATATAAATTTTGATATAAACAAATATTTATAAGTTACATTTTACATATAATATTAATACCAATATACATGATATAAGCGATAATGTATGTAATTGTATTTCAATCATTTTGCTTTTATAAACACCATCGTGTTTATAAATAAGACTTGAAACATATTTGAAGGTATCTTTACATAAACCTGGTTGCATGATTGAATGTATCAGATAAAGGATGACAAATATTAATGATAAGTTTGACATATAAAGAAATATTAATTATTTACGTCTTTTTGCGAGTTTTTTCTCTGCCTTCTTTACCAGGATATCAATAACGTAATCACTGAAATCAGTTGCCATTAATATCATCTGCTCTATATGCAAGAAACGAATCTCTTTTGTTTTTGTATCATAGCATTTATATGAGATAGCACCTAATGCAGCTTTCGTATCCTCAGATGTATGTAAGTCAATCATGAATCTTGACCTCACTTTTGTTAATATATTAGTTTTCATAATTATATAGATTCTAGTATTTTATTTAAAATAGTTGAATTTAATAATGCTATTGCATCTGTATCACTACAAATATTATCTTGAAATATTTTTGATGATATATCGATATACGGTTTTATAGTATCATCATCAACTTCTTTAATACGGAAATTTGTACCATCCCTCCCATACACACCATGGTTAATATCAAATATGAATATGGTGTTATCGTAATAGAAATAATCACCACTTAATAATAAACTTTTATAGTATGTTTCAGAATTTGATGATACCGTAAATAGATATATCATATTATATTTTTTTATATACAATACAAATTTACATAATATAAACGATATATCAAAATTATTTGGTTAGTTAATTGATATATCTATGTAACAAATAGTAAATGCCGTATTTAATCCTTTGTATAATTGTCGGATTTACGATAGATTCATACCATAGTTGATAAATAGGAACATTTTTGTTTCCTAATGTTACAAAAGTTGAATATATGTAACATTTTCCACTTTGACGGCTGCTGCATAGTAAAGAGAATCTATTATCAGTAAACATATCCAATATATCCAACTGGTAATCTCTTAAACGCATATTTTTAACCTCTCCCATTTCTGTTTTAATTTTACAAAATGTTTCTGAAAAATATTGCACACCTGATAATTTTAGAACTTGTGTTTCTGGGTCGATGAATGGTAGTCCGTGGATATCTACACCAAGCATACATTTTGTGTATTCTAGTGTTTCATCATCAGTTAAAGCAAAATTTAAGTTTGCTCTACGCACTTGTGGGAAATTAGCATACCAAAATTTTTCAAATCTTGTTATTTTATAACCATCTTCCTCTTTTTTTCTGATTTCTTCAACTTTCTCTGTTGTGAAGATTAATCTTTCTTCTTGTTTAGTTGTTTTTGCCATAAAGTATATATCAACTAAAAAATATGATAAATAAAAGTTTATTATAAGTAAATATTTGATATATCAAAAAAAATTTTAAAATATACAAAACTTTTTTGATATATGTGATATAATATGTATGAATAGAATATTAGATTATAACACAGAAGTGATAGATAAGATGAAAAACCAGGACGTTTTTTTTATTTGTTAAGCAGTATGTGTATTTCAATGGTCATAATGGTGAATATACTGTTAAAGATGAAACAACTGGTAAAACATATCGTTTAGATTTCTATGACAGTAAGCATAATTTTGTAATAGAATTTCAAGGTGATATATACCACGGCAATCCAGCTAAATTCACAGCTGATTCGTATCCACATCCATTTCATAAGAACCATGATGACTGGACAGCAGCTGATATATGGAGACGAGATGCTTTGAAAAAGGATATAACAAAAAATGCATTACCAGGTGTGAAGTATTTACAGTTATGGGAATCGGTATATCGTGAAGATAAAGAGAAGTGTTTATATAAGATTACACAACTTTTAAATTCTTATGAAGCATCTGTTTAGCATATATCGTTATTATTTTAAAAGAATTATACGAATAGTTTTTATATAGTTTAGTATTTTCTATATATGAATCGTCTATATAAATAGTATTCGTATTATTATCATACACAAAATATTCTGATATATAATTGTTTCTATTAAGGCAAGATAATATATCAATTATTTCTTTTTCAATAAATAGTTCGACAGCATTTGGGTCGCCTATTAATTTAGCATATGTTAAAGATTCTATGAAATTATTCATTGTAGAATGTGTTATGTCTGGGTGTACTTATTTTTTTATTATATTTGAAACGAATATAACCTTTTACGATAGATTGAACATCTATATAATCATATGGAAATTCTTGTATGAATTTTTCAGTTAGTTTATAATTATATGTTAGTTTATTATTAGAATAAGTATATATCACTGTTTTATCTTGTACATATCTACTATCTAGTATATTAGATGAAAAGAAATCATTTAATATATCAAATATTTTTTTAGATTTATCAGATATATCCTTTTCTAAAATTTTAGATAAAGACACATCATGTTTTATTGAATCCCAGTTAATCATAAAGTTATAAGTATTTTTGTTAATTTGCTATTTTCTAAATCTCTGAATCTATACTGTTCTGGATAATTGCTTTGCAATATATTAAGATTTTCTGGTAATTCATATTTAAACATAGGTGTTTTCATCATTTTGTCACCTTCAAACATTTTAAAATATTTATGTAAATATATAAACATTTATTAACAAATCAAAGGGAGTATTAAAACTTTTATATATACTGTATATAAAGTAGAATATACCTGAGATTAAATGATAGAAGTTGATGAAGATTTAAATTTTTCAGTTAGAAGTTATAAACATGTTTTATTAGAATTAACAGATGTTAAAGATAATTTATTATTAACATTGTTAATAGAATATAGACGTGTGGCTGATATAATGATGTCTAAACAAATCAATCATTTCTTTCGTACAGGAAAACTTAACGAAAAATCAAAAGACTTCTACGGTAATATACAAACCTTTCTTACAGAAAGGTATAAAGATGTAATCAAACGTCAAATTGATGGTATGTTAAAATCATATATTTCAAATAGAAAAAATGATTTCGTTGATTTAGTAAGTAGTAATTTCAAAGGCAAAAATAATAAAAAAAGCATTGAACTAAAAAAAGAATTATATACAATAAATCGTTTAAATAAGTGGTTTGACCCAGAAAATTTAATTGCTAGAAAAATATTTAAACATATTTTAAAAAAGAATAAATTTCCTAGTGTAAAACACATAAATATGGTTTTGAACACGAAAGCATACTGTTTAGAAGAAAACAAAGTAACAAAAAGTTGTGATTACATAGTTCGTTTACGAACATGTAATACAGAACACAAAAATATATATTTACCACTTAAACGAAACACCTATTTAAGTAAAGAACTTAAAAAGAATTATAAAATAAATAATTCAATTCAAATAAACTTTGATAAAAATAACAAAATAAAATGTGTGGTTTTAAGTTGTTCAAAAAAGAAATTTAAAACATTAAATCCAGATTATAAATCATCAACAGCATCAATTGCTCTTGATTTCGGTTTAAGGAATTTATTTACCACAAATTTAGGTGATATGTTTTCAAAGAATTTCATAGACAAATTAACAGTTTACGATAAAAAAATATTAAAACTTCAAAAAGAAATTCAAAAAAGAAAACAAAAATTATCTGAAAACAAAAAATACAAAGATTTAACACATAGATTACGTGCTTTTATTAAAAACGAATCAAATAGAGTTATAAATCGTTTAATTAAAGTACATAAACCAGGAGAAATAGTAGTTGAACTATTAAATTTTGAAGGTGTGAATTTAAGTAAAAGAATGAATCGTTTATTATCTAATTGTGGATTAGCTAATATCAAAGCAAAATTAATGTGTGTTAGTGAAGATTACGGCATTAAAATAACATACGTTAATCCAGCATATACTAGTCAAGAGTGTAGTGTATGTCACCACACTGAAAAAGATAATAGAAAAACAAGAGAAAAATTTGAATGCTTATGTTGCGGTCATAAGGCATTAGCAGATGTAAATGCAACTAAAAACATCATGAGCCGTGCTCATGATGATTGGTTTACATCAAATCCTTATGCAACAAAAGAATCTATAAAACAACACTTATTATACAAAAATAAGATGTTCGTCAACACTAACAGCCGATTGAGTAAGGCTGTGGAATGTAAAACCAGTTCACCGGCTATACTATCCTAATAGAATATTTGTTATTATTTATTCTAACTCTTTGTGACAATAACAATAATAAGTTATATCATTATTATAATCTGTTATAGAATAATATTTTTTATCTTCATGATTTTAAAAATCGTGATAACACAAATAGTCAGATAATGGATGTTTATATGTATGTAGATATATCATTATATACTATTTAAAGCTATTCTGAATTTGCTATTTTCTAAATCCTTCAATCTATCACCAGTATATATTATCATGTAATGTGTTTCTGGTAAAGTATATGTGAATGGATTACACTTTTGTGTGCCCAGTGCAGTCAATACTAAGTATGTAACTGATGATGAAGATGATGAAACTTGGATACTATAATATTTATTATCTATTGGATTATATAAATCATGGACAACACCATAAACGATATTATATGTATGTAGATATATCATCTATATATTGTTTACGATTATATCAAGTTTGCTGTTTTCTAAATGTTGTAATCTTGGAGCATCGTATATATTATCATTATCTATTAATTTAATAATATCTGGTAATATATATTGGAATATCTCGCACCTATGGAAGTCTATTTCATTTTCATTATTACTTGTGATAACACCTTTGAAATACGATATACAATATTCATTAACTGTGATGGAATAATATGTATTATCTATTGGATTATAGAAATCATGGTAATGCCATGAGAGTGATTTTAGGTAATATGAATGTAGATATATCATCATATCTTGTTTAAAATTATTTCAAGTTTGAATCTTTCTAAATCTTGTAATGCTTCAAAATTATTTGTATTTGAATTATAAGTTGTGAAAAATATTGTTAGATTTTCTGGTACTGTGTATTCAAATTCTCGGCATTTATTATACTGTATTCCAGTATTATTTGGTAATATATCACCTTTATAATAAGATGTACCTAATTTAAAATTAAGTATAACTACATAATAATATGTATTATCATTACTATTATAATAGTGATGATGTAAATATAAAATACTAGAACCGGGATAATCAGTGAATAGATATATCATCATTATATATTATTTAAAGCTATTCTAAATTTACTATCTTCTAAATCTTGCCATCTATTATATATGTGTGTTTTTATTATCAACTGTTCCGGTAATGTGTATTCAAATGGCTCAGAAAAATTTATAGAATTGTAATTATCAATAATGTAATATTCTATGGTTGTACTTCTAATGTATATTGTTATGCTATAATAAATACCATTTTCTATAAAATCATGGTAGTAGCTATTTTCGAATTTATATGAGTGTAGATATATCATATTTTGTTTAAAATTATTTCAAGTTTGTGATTTTCTAAAATCTCTAATCTTTTACGGTAATAATCTGTGATAAATATATATGTTAATGTTAATGGTAATTTATATCTGAATTTATCACAAGTTACGAAAAATATACCACTTATAGTAGTATTATCAAGTAAACCTTTATAATAAGAGTAAGTAATATCGTTTAATGTTACTAAACAATAATAATGACCATCTATTACATTATAAAAATTATGTAATGTTTTTTCATATGTTTTATATGTATGTAGATATATCATTATATACTATTTAAAGCTATTCTGAATTTACTATCTATTAAATCATCATATCTACTTTTGTTATTATGGATATATATGATGTATAAATCTTTTGGTAGCTTATATTCAAACATAACATGATGTGCTGCTATAACACCTGAATCTTCTTGTGTATATACTTTGTAATATCTTGTTATGTTTGTTATAGTAACAGAATAATACAAATTGTCATCTGAATTAAAGAAATCATGTGTTGTTTCTGTATCATTATTTTTGTATGTGTGTAGATATATCATCATATACTATTTAAAGCTATTCTAAGTTTACTGTTATTTAAATCTATATATCTTTCTGTACTATTATCATAATTGTCGTTATCGTTATAATTAATATTAATTATATTTTTCGGTAATTTATATTCGAATTTATTACATCTATAAAAATCAGCATATTTGTATTCATCTATTATACCTTTATAATAGTGAATTTCATTTGTATCATTTTCAATAGTTATAGAATAATAAGTATCATCTTCTGTATTATAGAAGTCGTGATAATGATAATTATAATCTGGTATATAGTATGAATGTAGATATATCATGCAGCAAATATACAAAATATTTTCAGATTTAAAAATATTATATATACTTTATGAGATATATCAAGAATTTTAAAGAGTTTTTAATATTAGAGAAGAAAAATATTTACCAGTGGTCTGCTTTTTTCAATAATATTTTGAAAGATATTGTGGATGTTAAGAAAAAAGAAAAAGTTGAGCAATTATTAGTTAAAGATATTTTCAATAATGCAAATATTATTATTGATAATGACGATAAAAAAGAATATTCACAATCTCCTACTGAAAAGAAATTTATATTTTTAATGCAACAAAAATATAATGGTTATATGATAGGTGCTTATGCTGGTAATTTAACTGAAATAAAAGACGCTGTGATTGGTTCGGATAAGGATATATCAAATATAAAAACTTTTAAACAGTTGATAGAGTTTGCTGAGACATGGCATGAAAGTTTAGAACGTAGTCATAATATTGTTAGAACAGATGAGGGTCAAGGTACAGATAAATTCATTGTATATCCAGATGGTTGGTATTGGATTAATTTAAATACTAGTTTCAGTGAAGATGAGAAAAAGAATATGGGACACTGTGGTAGTGACCCTGGTAAAATATTATTCTCTTTGAGGGATGATGAAAAACAAAGTCATATCACAGTATCATATAGTGTTGAAAAGAAGTCTGTTTTTCAAATAAAAGGTAGAAAGAACACTAAACCGAAAAGTATATATCATCATAATATTGTAGATTTATTACTTAATGAAAAGTATCCTATTAATTACATTAGCACAGGATATTATAAACCAGAATTAGATTTCTCTGTGAATGATTTATCACAAAAAGAAAGAGACGCTTTATATGATGCTAAACCATCATTGAAAATGACGGATGCTATGTTTGAGAATTATTTCAATAATAATGATATATCATCTGTTATATCAATGTGTAGCAACGGATATGTTTATAGTGATTATAAAATAGAAAAGTTTAAAAATATTGATACAATACTTGATATTATAAATGAGCATAAAATAAAAGATGAAAAAATAATAAAAAATATTATTGAATCATGTTGTTCATTAGTTTATGATAATATGAAAAATTGGAGTGTTGAAAATTTGATATATCTAAAAAAACTTAATGTTGCATATGAAGATAATATTTTATCTACCACGAATATTATAAAAGATGATATTGGGAAATTGGTAAAATATTTAGGGTTTGTTCCAAATCCAGATGTTATACTAAGCTTCATTGACAGAGGTAAAAATGATATATTAGAAACTATTGTTTCATATACTGGAAAAATAAAATTCACTTTTTTATATTATTGTTATATAATATCATCAGATAATAAATTATCACCGGAATCTTTACCTGATATATTTGATTTTTCTGAATATAATATTGGATTGAATAGTATAGTTACTAAATATCTTGATACTGAGAGATTCTATCTTATAAACAAAGTTGTTATTGAAAATTGTACATATACAGACAAATTCATAGTTGATTCAATATTTGGTTTTTTAACATATGGAAGAATCAATGAAAAAGTCATAAAAGCATTTTCATTATTTGCTGAATTGCTTGGTGTTGATAAAGATATATACAAAAAATATATTGATTATTGTGAACAAGATAAAAATATTTTCTTATCAGAAATAGCAAACTGTTCTTATTTATTTTATGTATCAAATATTATTGACATAAAATATATGTTTGAAATTATATCAACGATGGTTACACATTATAGATACGAAGTTGTTTCGGCAGTAATTAATCAATGTGAAATAAAGGATGATGATATATCAGAATATTTAGAATTATGCGATGATATAGTATATGTTATGGGTATTTTAACAGGATGTATTATCACTAATAGAAAAAAAGCATATGATATTTTATCAATAAATAAGAAGGAACTGATTAAAAAGGAATTTGATAAATCACCAGATTTAAAAGTTGAATTTGAATATTTATATGATTATATTTAAAATCAAATACTATTTAAAGTCAACAACAAAACACTTTCTTGTAATTGTTCATCTCTATTATCACCATTCATATAATCAATTATTCTCAACTTGGTAGGTAATACATATTCAAAACTATCAATAATAATCGTTTTACCATCTTGTATCATGAAACAATCATTCTTGTTGTCAGAATAATAAGTAGATACGCTGTAAAAAACACAGTTGTGGATGAAATCATGGAAATATCCGATGGGAAATTGATATGAATGTAGATATATCATTATATTAAAAAAGAATCATCACTTATATAAGTGATATGAATTTTAGTATATGTTTGGATATATTCTTTGAATATTTCTAATTTTCTCATCACTGGTATTTTATTAGTATTGATTAAATTAGCAATTGTCATAGGATTTACATATATCTCATATTCTGGGTCATAATAGTATAGGAATATATCTTTATGATACACTTTTGTATTTATTTTTAATGGTAGTGGAAACAAGGTTGTTAAAACATGTGAAACAGTATAATGTGTTTCCTCAGATTCCAATCCTAATAAATTATTATAAATTATATCTTCTGCTATTTCCGACCAGGTAATTTTCATATAAACAAATATAAAAAAATTTTCTGTATTTACAAAACAATATTAATTTTTCGGATATATATAATATGAAAGTTAGATATATCAAGGAATCTGAGAGATTAGTTATAACGGAATCAGAAAGACATGAATACCATCAAGTAAAATTGTTTTTAACAAGAAAAATGAAAGGTCATTTCTTCGACCCTCGTGTGAAGTTAGGTGTGTGGAATGGTGATGTTTCTTATTTCAAAGATAATGGATTTGACTTTGGGTTATACCAAGAAGTTTCTAATTTATGTAAATTAAATAAATGGAAATTCATTTTAGAGAACCCAGAGGAATTGCCTATTAATAATTCTATTACTTATGAAAAAGTATTAGAATTTTGTAATAATTTTTTTGGTAAGCATAAATCAAAAGATGGTACTATGCCATTTTTCCCTAATGAGCATCAAATAGATGCTGCTTATAAAATTCTCAAAAACAGATTTTGTTTAATAGAAATAGGTACAGGAGGTGGTAAGTCATTAGTATTTGCAATAGTAGCATTTTATTTGATGCATAAAGTAAAAGATTTATCTACTTTAAAAATATTATTATTAGTACCTTCTATATCTTTGGTTACACAATTTTATGATGATTTGTATAACTATAATTACGGATTCCATAAAGAGAATGACAATGCATTAGATTTGAAGATATGTGAATTGATGTCTGATAAACCTAGACATGACCCAGGTGTTTGTAATATATTTATTGGTACATATGCAAGTGTTGAAAAGAAAGATGAAGATTTCTTTAAACAATTCAAAGTAGTTGCTACCGATGAGTGTCATTCATCCGGTCATGGAAAATCAGCATCTATTGATAAAAAGAATGGTTTTAAAATGATTAAGAAAATCATTGAACAAACTAGAACACATGCTTTATTTAGATTTGGTATGTCAGGTACATATCCTAAAAATGATACCCTTGATTGGTTGTCTATTGTTTCTTTACATGGACCATTAGTTGCTAAAACAACCGCCAGAGAATTGATTGAAAAAAATCATATTGCTGATGTGAAAATTAAACCGATATTATTAAATCATAATGACCCTGAGTTTGACCAAAATTTAGCATTGATTAGAAGAGGTAATGGTAAAGGTGCTTATGATTTGGAGAAACGATATATCCACGAATCTACTGCAAGATTAGATTTCATAGTTGATAAAATTATTGGTTCGAGTAAAAAGAATGCCTTAGTGTTATTTAATAGTATTGAATATGGTACTAAAATTTATAATGCTATTCGTGACAGAGTGCCGGATGTAGATGTATATTATATAGACGGTTCTATTAAGAAAGATAAAAGGGAGATGATTAAACGTAGAATCGAAGGTTCTGATTTTGTTGAAATCGTCAATACTTTATATGGTATTCCGACAAGACCTCGTGTATTAGTTGCAAGTTTCGGTACATTATCAACTGGTGTTAGTATTAACAATTTACATATAGGTGTATTTGCAGAAGCTTATCGTTCAGAACAAATAATGATTCAAAGTGTTGGACGTTTTCTCAGAAAACACAAGGACAAAGACAAAGCCATTATATTTGATATAGTTGATATATTAGATGCTAATGGTAAAAATAAAAATGCCTTATACAAACAATATCTTGAACGTAGAGGATTCTATGATGAAAGAGAATATACTGTTGAGGAAATTAAATCAAATATAAGAAAGCTATGATGATTGATTTTATAGTATGTATAGTGTTTTTATTCGTATCAGTATTTACGATGCGAATAAAAACCAACAATATGTTATTTTACATAAAACCGTTATATTATGTATTATCCAATATAATGTTTGCTAAAAAGAATACCTGGATATTTTATAAAAAATATTAAAGCTTTTCTAATATTTTAGAAAGTAATAACGATTCTAAATCAGATATATCAATTATTTTTTCGTTAATATACGAAAGTGTTTTTGGTATAAATTCAACATTATGTATATGACCTTCATATAACCAGCCATCTGTTACATGAACAAAAATATGGTATGAATTTTTATAACTATCGAGTATTATTTGCATACAACGATAGAATTTATTTTCTTTTATATTGTATATATAGTGGATATCTACACAAGTACCTAGATATATCATATATTTAAGATGATTTTATTTAATAAAATATTTTCTAAAAATGATATATCATTTTGTTCAATATCAAATACACATTCATCGATTATATCCGTAACATTACATGGTAAATCGTTTGAACCAAAAGCATATCTCCACCGATTATGTTCATTTGCATCAAACACAAGATATCCACTTGTACTAACGCAATAAACATAAAAATATTTCGAATTTGTATCATAGAAATAAAATTCGGATTTTTTAAATCGACCAAGATATATCATTATATGCTATTTAAAATTTTCTTCAATATAACATTTTTTAAATATGGCACATCACAAATTTCTGGATAAATATATTCATCATTATCATCATCTTCATATTCTGGTAATAATGTTGTGTGTGATGTCATAAACCAACCATCATTATGTGATACATATGTGTGGTAATATCCATCTTGTTTATTGAAAAAACAATAGAACATTGATGCATCAGCATCATAAAAATAATATTCCACTGTTTTATACCTTCCTAGATATATCATAATATGCTGTTTAATATATGTGTCATCACTAAATTATCTAAAACATTTATATCAATTTTTCTAAGATATATCACATTTTCAATAAAAGGCAAAAAAGTGGTTGAATATTCATATTCTGATATATCATTATTATCATATAAATAAACTGAATACATAGTAATAGTTTTAGTATATTTGAAATATTTTTTCATAGATATATCGTAGAAAAAATGTTCAATAGTATCTTCTCCAATACCGTATGCGTATGATGCTAGATATATTTTCATTTAAATATTATTTAATATTTTGTTCATTACTATGTTTTCCAAAACAATTAGTTCACATGATGCATCATATCCTATAATTATATTGTTATCTATATTTGAGTTTTCTAAAATGTTATCAAAAATATATATAATCGTATATACGTATTTCCATCTATGTATATCTGAACTTTCATATACGTAACAAGTAGTATCACTTAATCTATTATAGTTGAAATATTGTTTTAATGATATATCATAAAAATAATATTCTACTGCTTCTGTATCAAATCCGTGTTTCACACATCCAAGATATACCAATGTAGAAATATTATAATCCATTATTCAATATTTTTGATAATAAAATATTTTCTAAATTACCGATACTAATATCGCTAATAATATTAACAGCATTATTATTACAATGCTGATGTACCATCTTCACCCGTTTCCATTTTTCTGCATTCGGCTCATAGATATATAAATATTTTATTATTTCGATATCATTCCAATAAATGCTATAAAAATGTTTATCTAAACTATTATAATAAAATTCGTCATAAACATCACCGTAATATTCATCATCTTGCCTATAAGTACCAAGATATATCATTTCATCAATCATATCGTATTTAGTATTTTTTGTAATACGACATTTTCTATTGTTTCTATTTCATCATTTTCAAGTACAACTATTTCCGAATTATGAGTGTATGTTGTGTTTCTATCAACCAAACCCCATTCATTGTTAAGATATATAAACAATCCTCTATTACTACCAATACGCCCAGTAGTAAAATGATATATCATATATAAATATTTATCACTAATGTTGTAATAAAATTCTGATACTATCATATTACCGAACATTTTTTGTGCAGTGTATGTGCCTAGATATACTAAACTATCGTAAAATTTATCATCCATTTGGTTTGTGGAAATAGAAGTATGTTGATATATCGCGCATACCAAATGAATGATGTAATACATTCACATGAATATTATATTTTTTTGCAATATAATAAGAAATCATTTTATATGTATCTTGGTATTCAAAACTCATGAACTGTGCTATGCGTTCATATACATTTTTTTTATCTACAAATAAAACATTATCTTTTTCCTTATAATAATAGTAATATTTACCATTCTTTGAATATGACTTGTTTTTTATCAAAGGTTGTTTGAAACAACTATCTAATATATCAATTAGTTCTTGATAATTTTCATCGCATGGCACACCTAATAAATCAGCATATATCAAATTATTCGATATATCCTCAAATTTATATTTATTTTTCATAGGTTGTTTTTGGTACATACAATCAGACCACAAGTACATAGTTGAAGTTTTGGAATATATTTTTACCATGTAGTGTTAATTCTTCTGTGTGTTCTACTCTATCATCATAGAAATTGACAATGCATAAATTACCAAACTCCTGTTGTATATTAGATAACACTTTTTTCTTATATTCTAATGTATTAGGTGACCCATGACTACAATAATATCTATCAAACAATATATCGTGTTTAACACATAATTGTTTAACATGTTTATGTAACTTATGTATTCTTCCAGTCAACAAGAATGTCATATAGTTTGATTCTATACTTTTTTTGGCTAATACTGATATATCATGATTTACTGATATATCAAATATAGTATCATCCAGGGTTTCGTGTTTAGAATACCAGCCTTTATGTGGATATTCAACACCAGTTTTTATTTTATACAATTCTCTGTTTTCAACACTATCATCTGGTGTTAAAAACAAAGTTTTGTCGAAATCAAATATATTTATAATCATAATAGCACAAATATAGTATTATTTTTGTAAATTAAATAAAAATATCAATTATTATCTAATCATATTTTATTAAATATTAATTCTTCAATTCTCCTTTCTATTAATTCGGAAATATATTCTATTTGCTTTTTACGTTTCAACGATTCGTCAACACTTATATAATATTTTTTATGTCGTTTTATTACATAAAATTCATGGATAATTGTATATTCATCAATAGATGTAGCATCAAATATATACCATTTATCATCAATACAAATATTCCTACCATAAGAATCTCTGTAATAATGACCATTGCACATCAAACCAGGTACATTTATACTAAATAGATATATCATCATATATTATTGAATATAAGTTTTTCTATTGATGTTTCAATTAATGTTGATAACATTTCCATTTCTTTATCATTACTACTTACGAAACTATTTAAACGTAATGTTATATTATTTCTATCTGGATTAGGTAAAGAACAGAATTTTATTATAGGAATAAAATTATCAACACCTTTTTTAATAACAACTTTGTACCAGCCATCACCATCCACACATACAATATAGTTGTGATGATGATAATAATCACCTTGTAATATAGATTGTTGGTTTACGATAGTGAATAGATAAATCATATATTTGCTATAATAACACTTAATAATTCTTCTTCAACTATACCAGCACCAATAGCAGTCATATCACCACCTTTAATGAAATCCACCTTTATATGCTTAAATTTATATTTATTCGGTATGAACGAACCATCTATATCGGTTGTATGAAATATATGAGAAGTTAAATCAACTTTATAAATATATGGTGCTGAAAAAGAATTAGCATCATAATTATATAGTTTACCATCATCTGTGCAATATAACCAATAGCCATTATATTTATTTGATATATCAAGATGACATAAAGGTATGTAATTTTTCATAAATGATTTTGGTTATATGTAAATCTAATTTATTATTTAATGTTTCGAACCTATTTATATCACAATATATCGGTTTGTATTTTGGTATATCGTAGTAGTTAGTATCTGACACATAACTTAAATCTTGTATAGAATACAAAAATCTCCTTGTATGATGAACGCATATAATATCTCCGTTATGATAAAAATAATTACCTAGTGCTAATTGCATACTTTTGTTTGATGCTGAAAATAGATATATCATCATATTTTTTGAAATATTATTTTTTCAATAGTGCTTGTTAATAATTCATCAGTAAATGAATCATAAACAGTAAATTCAAACATATCGGATAAATCTTTGATTGATATATCGGTTATTTCTAATACTTTTTTATTTATATCATATTTATATAAATTATGATGATGTGATATATCTTGGTTAAATACATGACCATCGTAGTAGATATATAAACCTCTATACGTTAAATCCGAATTATGTGGTTCTATATTAAATAACGGTATTATTTCGTTTATATTGAGTTCCATCATATTTCACTGAAAATTGCATTTTCTACACAGTTATTTAAAATACTATCCAATTTATCAAAATTAATATCATCTACTGATAAAACGATACTTTTATCTTTAACAAAAGTGTCATTTTGTATATTGTGTTTGAAATTTTCAGAACTAACATAAGTGAAATGTTGATTATGGTAGCAAAATACCCCATTACCGTTGTGTATATAGAATTTTTTATTACTACCATTATAATAATATGTACCAGCAAATTCAAAGCCAGACATATATCTTTCACTTGTTGATAATATTAAGATTTTAAATAACATATTTATATCATATCAAACATTACGTGCTCCACTCTATTATTTAAAATTTCATTTAATATACCATAATTCATATCATGTTTAATTATATGCATTTCTTTGTCAATGATTTCTATATTATATCTGATGTGGTATAAAATTATATGTGATATATCACTTGAATATGCATAGTCGTGATATCGGAATATGCCGTTATGATTCTGTATATAAAACTGTTTGTCCACACTTTCATAATAATACACACCACTATAATGCACAGTGCTGTATGCCACTGTATGTGGTAATTCAAGGTTTAATATTTTAAATAACATATACAAATATATAATTTTTATTTTACTTTACAAAAATAATTTATATATTTGTGATATGGAACTAACAGCAAAAGATTTAGAAAGAGCAATTATATATGCTACACAAAAACACGAAGGTGTAGTTAGAAAAGGTGATGGTCGCCCATACGTGATGCATCCAATTTCGGTTATGCAACATTTATATCGTTACAAAAAATCAAAAAACATTTATGTGTTGATGATTGCTTGTTTATTGCATGATTGTGTAGAAGATTGTGCAGATGTTAGTGTAGAAGAAATAGCACAGTTATTTGGATATAACGTTGCATCATTAGTAGTTGAACTAACATCGGACCCAACCAAAGTCAAAAAGGAAGGTAAAAAAGAATATTTATTATGTAAAATGATTGCTATGTCAAGTTATGCATTAGTAATTAAACTATGTGATAGATTAGATAATATCCAAGATATGCACAGTATGAATGAGAGTTTCATAAAAAAATACATTGTTGAAACTGAATATATACTTAGTAATCTTGTTAATAGTAGGAAATTATCTAAAACACATAAAACTATTATTAAAGATATATCAAAAGAAATAAAGAAATATAACAATGTTTAAATATCTACTTTCCATATTTGTTAAACCGGCTATCAAACCTACAATACCAGGTCAAGAAGTATATGATAAAATCGTAGAACTGATGGAATCCGGTATTGAGTTTAAAAACACACATAACCGTTATGTTCGTATAGATTCACACACATACAATTTTTTTGTTGATATATGGGGGTGTCATATTATAAGCGATTATGCATACCAAGGTACAAGTTTCTCGCATAAAAAACTCGGTTTTGTTGCTGTTAAATCAAAATACCCAGAGCAAAATAGTATCAAAATAAATAATGATTATTATCGTTTATGTGTTTTTTATGAAAATGATTATTATCCATTGAAAGCAAAAGATGCTGAAAATTTATGGATATATAAAACGAAATATTATTTAAGAAACAAAGTCAGCAAGATGGAGAAAGAATATTATGTAGTTGATAAAGAAGAATATATGACTTATAGAAAGTATATTGATTCTAATAAATAAAAAAAGAGGAATATATTAATATTCCTCTTTTTTTCTGTCTATTTTTTGAAACAATACTCTATAATTATCACACCTATCAAAATCATCATTGATACCTAATAAACCATCTTGTAGTTTACCAACCACTGTATGTTTTTGTGCTTTTGATGTAGGATAATAATTTATATATTCTTTATGGAATGATATATCATCACGCACATTCACACTTTCTAATGCGTATTCGTATAAAGAACGTTGTTTACCATTTGTTCTTAATTTACTTGCTTCTGCAAATTTATTGAATGTGTCTTTTTTAGCAGTATCAGTATCACTACTATTCCAGTGTATATTTTTCCATTCTACACCAGAGAAATCTTTAATGATAATATTTTTGAAAGCATGTAGCCAACGATAACCATTAATAGTACCTTTAATATTACTTATAGTACCTATTCCGATATGTCCACCCGAACATGTAGATATAGCTTCATCACCTTCAATTACTTTTGTTTCTGAAAATCCATAGTTTCTATTTCTTCTACAATTTTCTAAAAGGGTGTCCATATATTCACCTAAATTATAAATAGGTTTACCGTATTTATGTGGCATTCTATTTAGTGGTATATCATCAATATCATTATATGATATTAATTGTAAAGTATTACCATATTGCAGTAACATAAAATCAATTATAGTGTTTTTTGGGATATATCCACTTGCAAAATCTTCTTCTATTAATGCACGTAATCTGATACCATTTGCCCATGAACCTGTTGGTACAAATACTAATCTACCTATAATAACGTAACCAGTACCATCAATAGAATATACTTCTTTTTCACCTTTCATTCTAGTTACTTCTGCAAATTCTTCGAAAGTTTTGAAAATAAAACGTCTAGTTGATTCACCTCTTGTTTTGGCTTTCATAGTTTCAATAGCTTTCAATCTATCTTTGAAAAAGTCTTTTCTTCCAATCCAATAAGGGAAATAATCTTTTTCACCCATTTTAGCTGGTATTCTTGACCCTGACGTACAATTATTACCAGGAAAAAATTCTACCATTTTAAGATAAAAATTATATATCGTTGGAAATTGAACATTATGTACAATTTCCATCATAGTTAATGTATCTGCTCTTTTAATTAATTGATTAAACATAGCAGCAAAAACAAGTGCTGGTTTATTACTATTAATCGCATTTCTTTTGCTATAATTGATACAGTGTTTCAAATCAACACCATAATGTTGATATTTAGCTGAATCAACCATATCTATAACATCAAGTATTTCTTTTGGAACTGCTATACCATATAAATGTGCAATTAATTCAAAACACGAACCGATTTTATTCGAATACTCACCATCACGCCCACGAACATTTGATTTCTTAATAGCATAACGATTTTTATATTTATCGTCTAATACACCATGGTGATGGTCTATGAATATATCAAGTTTATCATTATATGTTGAAAAGTCAACACATATATTGACTAAATATGGATTTATTTTTGTATCTGACCAACCTGTTTGATAATTAACTACACCATAACCAATAATATTGAAATCATGTTTGAGTAAAATGTGTTTCATCAAAACGGCTGAATACACACCATCCATATCATCATGGAAATATAACATAACATTACGATATGTGTCTTTCTTTGTGATTGGATTGAAAGCCAAACCCTTTCCTTTCTTTTTCCAATATTCTTCGTTTGTAATTAATCTAGGTGATGCCATATATTAAAATAGTAAATCTAATTTTCGTTTTTTCTTACACTTCTCACATACCATATATGTAGTATCCACATAATATCTATGTTTACATGTCAATCTTTTGATGATATATCTAATAATTTGTATTAAAACTATTAAAGCTATGGTTGAAAAGAAGTACTGCATATAGTTGATTTTTAAATATATCTGTAAAATTAAACAAATATATCCATAAATCAAAATTATTATACTTTGATTTTCACTTTATCAATTACCATATTGTTTAATATAGATGCTATCAGTGATGTATCCACTTTATCATAAGTGGATTTTTCTATATATTCAAGAAAACTATTACAGAAAGAACCATAATCGTATAGTTCGTATTCTATATCAAGATTTTTATGGTCGCGTAATATGGATTCTCTATATGCTATGATACCATTGTTTAATTCATCAACATACTCGATATATTTATCGTAATCATCTATAAGACGATTTTGATATAACTCTATAACTTTCTCTTTATAATTCATATACCTATTATATAGGTAAATAGAAGAAAAGTTTTGTAATTTCGTAAAAATATTTTATATTTGTTCCATGGAGAAACCAATAATATATATGTTCACGGCAAAGGTCAAGAAACAAAATTCATCATCTCTTGTTTTTTATGATATTATAAATAAAGATATTCACACATATATGGATGGTGAACATTACATTAATGGTTTGTCTGTAAGTATAAGAGACAGTAATGATTTTTTCAGTAAATATGTAATGGATTTAGAATTTGATGATAATGTTATTGAATTTGAAAACGAAAACATATATTTTAATACTAGAAAAGAATTAATAGATAATATGTTACTAGAAAGAATAGTTAATAATATATGAATATAGTTTTTGTAAATAACGATACTGATAACATAGCATGTATAGGTGATTATCCGGCACATCCATTGTTTATAATACATTATGCTGGAAAAAATATATTTAATGGTGTGTATTATTGGTCTAATAATAAAATGTATGTATATGATAAATCAAATACTCTTTACCAATACGAAAAAAATCTATACAGATACGTTTGTTCTATACCTGGTATCTATTGTATAGAATATGAAGATATATCAAAAAAATACAATATTGAAATAATTAATATATCACATATCAATGAACTAAATATTGAGATTGAAAAAAGAGTTTTGGAAATTATATGTGATAATGTATGAAGATGAGTATGGAGATGATGGTATATATATTTAGTATCAAAATAGAATCCGTGCCAACCGATTCTAATATACTTTACGGTGATTATTTTTATGAAAATGGAAGTATTAAAGTATATGACGGATATGGTATATTTGATATATCTTTTAAAAACAATAATATAATTATAAATGATTATAAACACAATTATCATCATAAAATATCTGAAAATACTAAAATATATCTTAATGACGATTTTCTGTATGGTAATGGTAACAGTAACAAAGATATGATATTATGTAATCATATAGATAATACGATTTTGGAAAAAATAATTTGTGATATATAATGATGATATATCTATTTAGTGTCAGTAAAAAAAGCGATTCTTGTGTTGATGCACATATGCTGTATGGTGATTATTTTTGGTATAACCAGAAAATATATGTATTTGATAATGTTGATGTATTTAATATAAATATACAAGGTGGTTATACAGTAGAAATAGATAAAGATATTTGTGACACAGAGCCACCATTTATAGAAGAGAATAAAAAGATATATCATGATAATGTTAAGAATAAGGCTGAAAGAAACCATATAATAAGTGAAGCACTTTTAAAAGTAATAATTGATAAAATATAATGATATATCTATTTACTATAACAAAAGAATTTGTTAAGATATCACATGCTAATATGTTTTATGGTGATTACTGGTATCATAAAGGTGAAATACATATATTTGATGATAATATGAGATTATATGTCGGTAAGATACGTAAAGATAATACGATTACATACAGCGAAGGCGTTTTTGCTAACATAATACCACATATAGAAGAAAAGATATATCAAGAAGATATATTTGAGGATGAACAAATAGCTGATATAATTCTAAGTAAAATAATTGATAATATATGATAATTTATATTTGCTCTTTAAAAAATAGTTATTATGCTGGTGATATATACTGTGATGTAAAAAACGAAAATATTTATGTATCCCACCATAACAATAGATGTATAATTTATAAATATGATAAAAAATACAGGTATGATTTAGTTGAAGTACTAGATGATGGTATAGCACATTCTATTTTACCTAGTATAATAAATCGCAACATGATTGATTGTCAACCTTTAAGTGATGCAGAATTACATGGTTTAGTTGAGAGAGAAACCATGAATAAAATATTAGATAGTATATAATATGATAACAAGAATAAGTAGGAGGAATCTATCATTAGATGATTTAGATTTCGTATATCGTAGCACAAATAAAGAGATACAGTTTATGGGTAAAACAATTACTGTAAACACAGGAATGTCTGATATGCTTGATAATACGTTTAAAACAACATTTCGTATCAATGATGCTATGTATGATTATATTTCAGAAAAAGGCACGGATGAAGAATTGGATGCTTTGACAACCGAAGCTAAAACATTCGGAGATAAGAGAGAAATGGTTACTGTTTTAAATAAATTAACGAAACAGTATTACGATGATATATCTCAATTAGGAAACATTCTGAATGATTTATCTGATATCAACTGACCAGTGTGATTATTTCTGGTATAACCACGAATATTATTTTGTTGTATATAATTTTCCTGGTGATGCTAGATGTTTTGGTATAAATATGAATGATGAAGTTTTACGTGTATATGATGTTGATATCAAAAATCAATTAATATCGTATTCTAGTAATTTGGATATGAAAGATAAAGTTGTGATAACAGAAAATATTAAAGGTAGGATATCACAAATATTAGAAGATACTAAATTTTCAAAAATAATTGAAAAGATATGATATATCTATGTACATATAAAAGTGCATCAAGTATAAGTCATTGGTTTTATAATAATGGTGATATATACTATGTATATGTTTCTCATATTCCTAAATTTTATATTTATAAGATTAATAATATGAATGTAAAAAGATTCGCTTACCGTAAATATGTACCCAACAGAGTATGGGATATCGTTGAGGTTGCACCGAATGTTGATATAGATAATATAGTATTAAATAAAATTTTAAACAATGTGGAATCATAGAGTTTTAGCAAAAATTTACTCATCTGGTGATGTTGAATTTAATATACATGAAGTGTATTATGATGATAGGGGTGAACCAAATGGTTATACTGAAAACCCAGTTAGTATCGGTGGTGATGATATAAAATCATTGCGTTGGCAATTAAATAAAATGAAAGAATGTTTGAAAAAACCAATTTTATATTGTGGTGACCGTTTTCCAGAAATATATGAAAATGTATGATGGTATATCTCGGTTCACATAAAGATGTAAATTTATTTTATTATTCAGAAATAGATAAATTTATTTTATGTTTTGCATCAAATTCAACAACATATGAAATACATAGTGATGGTGGATTAAAATATTTCCACGATAAAGAATCACATTTTTTCGTAAAAACATTTAAAGCTGATAATTATATTCAAGTTGAATGTGGATATGGTGAATCATATTACAGATTAGCTAATAGATTATATATGGCACGAATATTAGAATCTATATTTTGATATATCAAATATTCTTCTTAACTTTGTATTGTTGTTAAAAGATTAAAATATTATCGTTATGACACAGCAAGAAATAGAGTTCATTACACCTTATATTGAATACATGCTGAAAATCGGTAGAAGAGGTGATACATCACATTTAACTGATAGTATAGATATCAAAGTGTGTGAAATAGCAGATATGAAGATTGATATATCAGATACAGTTGCTATTGAAAACATCAAAGAAGAGATTAACAAATTTTCTGATATCCACAAATTCGGATTATTAATCAGAATGTTGTTTAGTAATACTAACAATAATTTGGATTGCAACGAGCCTTATCGCACAATAATACGTTCTTTTCTTTTGGTAGATATGCGTAACATTTTAGATTTGTATAAAAAATCATTAGAAAATTATCCTTTATACCACGGTAAAATAGAAAAAGCATACTATGCAAAACTAGCAGCATAAAAAAGGTCGTTTGACCCTTTTTTTATTTAAATATACCATAATCTGGATTATCTTTGGTTGCTTTATATGTATATACTCTACCACGACCTCCGTTAAAAATTCTCATTATTTCTTGTCTTCCTCTTGGTCTTGCTTGTGTTAAAGTATATGTAACACTAAAACTAGTAGGGAAACCGCCTGGTCCAAGTTCTTTACCGAATTTAACATTACAATCAGTTCCTACAACTAAATCACCACAACTGATAAAAGGATTCCTTGGGTCGCCTATCATCACATGCCATCCACCAGAAGGTAAACCAGTATCAACTGATATTGCTGCTTTTAAATCTTCTCTGTATCGGTCAAATATATGTTTAGCTATTTCTGTTGTTAGCGACACCTCTTTTTTAGATTGTTTTCCAGATACATCTTCAATAAAATTACCAATACCTTCTTTTATCTTTTCCAATGAATTTTTAGCAACTTTTATTGTGTTTGTTAGCACGTCGTTTAACCCTATATCCATAAAAGATTTCGCGACACTAGCTGTATTGTTGTATTTCAATTTATAAAAATTCTTTGCTATATCACTATTACCAACAAATTTATTGACATTATATCTAAACTCGGATTCGTTACCACCCATATGCATTGCAGTTGATAACAAATCAATCATAGCAATAGTAGGGTCAATGCCACTGATATATCGCATTTGATATTCAAACGTTAACGAGAAACTTATTGTAGATGATAAAGAATCCATTCTTTTTGCTTGACCTATCATATTTGGGTTATTGGCGGCAAATCTACCCAATTCAGTACCATCAACCTTTGTATTATCACCATCTTTTAAAAAAGATGTTATTGCAAAATTCGTGAGTGAATCTTTCCAACCAGCTTGTTTAGCATCAACACCAGAATTTCCTAATGCTGTGTATTCAGCAAATGATTTTTTTAATGTGTTCACAAAACCATCGTTATACTCACTGAATCCGATACCGAAATTAAAACCGTCTTTCTCACTACCGAAAACACCTTCATCATCTTTCAACCAGGTCACCATAGTACTAACTGGCTTTAATAGATTAAACTGACCTAATGCTTCATAATTAGCTGGTGGTTGGTATATATCATCACCAACAGCACCACGGAAACGTCTTAAAGTGACTAAACGGTTATTGGGGAAGAAACCCAATCTTGAACAATAAGCAAAATGTTGATACCCTAAAACCATTTGTTCATATTTTTCGGTAAATGACACGATATCATCAATAGTATATGAAATTTTATTTTTAACATTATCTATTTTAACGAACTCATCATATCCATTTAATGGATTTGTTATTTTATTTAAAACAAATTCTTTTTTATTATCATCGAAATTATATTCTTTCCATTTGTTGACTTCACCTTTACCTAAATCAATATAAGCACCTTCTTCGAATAATGATTTCATTCCATTAGCATCACTAACAGGAACTATTTTATCTATATCAACACTATTAAATTCTTTATTATTGGTTGCCATATTTCTTTTATAAAAAGTTTTATAAAGTATATATAAAATATTTGTTTAGATAAAAATTTATGCTATATTTGTGTTTCAAAATTATAACTAAATATTTAAAATATGGGATTAGAAAAGTTATTTGCTGGTGATGAATCATTGGTAGATTACACAGATGCACAAATTGATGAATTAGGAAAAGAAGTTCTTTCTTTACCAACCGAATCACAAAAAGAAAATATCAAAAGAATTGTAAAATTCTTTGAAATTGGTAAAGAAAGAGAAGAGGGAGTAAACGGTAGAATTTTACGTTTTATCTCAATTCCAGAAATTTCAGTGATTGTACAAGAACTGAAAAAAGAAGCATCTAAATAATAAAAAGGACTATGTAAAAATAGTCCTTTTTTATTTAAAACTTTTTTGGATTTTTTGATATATAATATATGAAAGAAGAAGATATTTTAAAATTAGAATTTGATACAAAAGACTTAATGGCTGATGTAGATATACCACCAATTAAGAAGTTATCAAGTATAGATTTAAGAACTGCCAATTACCAAGCAATAAATATACATTTAGAAGAATTGGCTTATAATAACGATTGTATAGAAATGTTTTTCGAAAAACAACATTCGTATTATTCAGCACTTTTAAATAAAGCATACGATAAATTATCACAAAGGGATTATAAAATGTTTGCACCTCTTTCTGCTCGTGTATTAGCAATTAGACAATCTATCCAAGACGATATAACAAAAAATATGTCTAAATTATCAAAAGCTAATTCTAAATATCGTCAAACCTATGGTGACCGTGTAGATTATTATACAACTGGATTTGGTTTGAAAGTATCTGATAGTACTAGAAAAAATTTAATAGAACGTGATTTATCTGAAAGAATCCGTCAGAAAGAAATGATTGAAAATCATATAGAATTTTTACGTGAATGTAGAATAAGTTGTGACCAAATAGGATATGCTATTAAAAATTTAACACAACTTTCTGGATTATTAATGGCATTATAATTATTATAGTACTTTGTATTTACCTTGCTCTGATATATCAAGAAAATCTTGTACGAGTTTTCTCGTATCATCAACTTGTAAACCATAATCTTTATACATTATGCGTTCAAAATGTGCAGATATAATAAGAACATCATTATCATCATCCAACATACCAGTCATATTATTCAATGTATGACTAGTAATAATAGATGAAAAACCATCTATGATTATTTTTGATATATCAGATAATTCATTATTGTTATCAATATTATGTAATGCTATTTCTAATTTAATATCTATCATTTATTCAATAGTTATTGATAAACCAGTTTTATATAAAATGTATCTATGTACGATATAACGTAAATTGATTGGTGTTATATCGTATGTTTTTAGGATAGCCTTCTCATACCTATCACTGAGATATAAAATATATTTATCAAATAATGCAATTTCACATCCACGTATAGTACATTCATGATATTCTTTTGAATTTGAATCCATAGATGATTTTAATTTTCCAATATAATAATCGTTATCATAATTAAATGATTTTTCTAATTCATTTATTATTTCAAGTGATGTTGGAACACTATTAAATTTTGAAAATATTATATCTTCTTCTACCTCTTGCCAAGTAATCATGCGACTGTAACACGTATATTATGTTTATAAAATATGAATTTTGATACTATATGTCGTAAATCAGTATTTAAAATATTATACTTTTCGTATATATATTCTTCAAAACTACAATCTAAATACAACACACCATCATCAAATGTACCGACACCACAATCATGGTTGATGAAACACGTTTGTTTTAGTGATAATTCTATTTTTTCGGAATAATATTCAGTACTATAAGCAAAGGTTTTTTCTAACTCAGCAACAATACCAACATACATATAAGTTTCAATATTACTGAGTTTTGAAAATATTATATTTTCTTTGATATCATACCAAGTTTTCATATAACAAAGATAATAAATTATCTCCAATAATCATTATAAAATCTATTAACATTTATATTAAAAAAATTTCTAGCAAAAACTGTTTGTTGATGTAGCATTACCATCATATCCTGGATATATGTTAAATATTCATTCATATTTTTATTCTTCCAAATATATGGTGTTGTGCTGTTTTTAAGCAAATCTTTTTCATAAGCATAATGACGATAAGTATTAGTATCATGAATATGTTCTAACATATATTTTTCTTCAATACGAGTTTCTTTTTCCAGATTAACCATAATAGTAATGTTTATATTTTATATATAAAATATGAATAATATAGTTTTGTTTGAGAAATACAATGAATACATGGAGATAATGAATGATGTTAAAAATCATATGTCAAATTATCCATATATATCATTTAGTGAGAAAAATAATGTGTTGAGTTTCAATAAAGATATATCACTTAATTATATCAAAGGGATATTAACACCATTTATATTCAATGTTAAAAACAAAGAACCATTAGTGATTGAAATCGTTGGAAAAGCCGATGATGAAATGATTATCAATAATAAAAAAGTGTTGGGTACAAATGAACCTGTAACACTTTATGACTTTGGTATTGAAGTAGATGCAAAAATAGACACTGGTGCTGATATATCATCATTGCATTGCTCCGAAATAAATATCAAAAATGATAAAGTAACATTCATTTTACTTGATGATAGTTATGAACAATATACTGGTAAAAAATACATAATGGACATATATGATTATGTAGAAGTACAATCATCAAATGGTGCAGTATCTAAACGTCCTATTATTTGTACAGAAATATCTATAAAAGATGAAACACTTATTGCTTATATATCTTTAACCGATAGAACAAGTATGGAGTGTGGTATGTTAGTTGGTACTGATATATCATCTAAATTTGTTGTTTCACCAGCTAAATTCAAATAATAAAGGATGTATCAATATATTCAAAATATGCATTATGATATTTCTTCATATACCATGCTATAACCATACGAATTTCATCTTTTTTCAATCCATACCATATTTTATTCAAAAACATAGCAACACAACAAGTCATAATATTTTTTTCGTAATCAATGACATAATATTTACTAGATTTGTTCATATAATAAACAAATCCAGTAAATATGTTATCCAAAAAATTTATACAATCTATTGTTTTTTCTGAATATCCAGTACCTAATAAATCGCAATATGTTATATCTTCTATGACTGACATTTGCGATAATCGTTTAATAAACAATCAGAATCTTTAATATCAATATGATTGTTTTCTAAAATATTATATTTACTTTTATTTGTATTAGCAAATTCAATAAATGTTTTGCTATCAAAACGAGTTTCACTACGTTTAGTTGATAACTGAGTTTGATACTCAGCGATATATGAGATAGATACTAACATTCAACTTTTGCATTAATTCCGACTAAACATAAAGACATGCACATTTCTTGCATAGTATCGTCATCACCAGTTTTGGCAACACACGAACCAGTTAAATGCACTGTTAAAGC
>JACCDI011065396.1_pt1 | contig 28398 bp, 25 predicted proteins | sample 7442791 | NCBI WGS metagenome assembly JACCDI01 (sample SAMN15323434, study PRJNA562643) | freshwater metagenome | isolation source: river surface water | place: USA:Blue River Watershed | collected 2017-08-15
CTTCTTGATCGGGTTCTTCTTGATCAGGTTCTTCTTGATCGGGTTCTTCTTGATCAGGTTCTTCTTGATCGGGTTCTTCTTGATCAGGTTCTTCTTGATCGGGTTCTTCTTGATCAGGTTCTTCTTGATCGGGTTCTTCTTGAGCAGATTGAAGTTTTACAAGTTGTTCTTCCATTTTTTTCATTTGTTTTTCGAGCTTGTTAATTCTTTGTTCGTGTTCATCTACTTTTTCATTTAATTCATTATTTATGTCAAGAGAAAAAGAATCATCTGAATTTTTTTTAAGTGATAATGCTAAACGATAAGTATTGTAATTATTTGAGTTCATTTGTATCTAAAATTATATAAGATATTTTTTTAACACTGGGTGAAAAAAATAACATAATTTAGATGTAACAATCATATAATTTTAAAATATTATCGCAATAAAAAAAAAATTGATTAATATTTTTATAAATATAACATATTAGTATAATAATGGATAAAAATGATGATGTTAAGGTGTTGAAGGAAACCAAAGTATCTGTTAATGTTAGAGATATTGTACCACCTTCAGGTTTTGTTCGCATGATGAAATGCCCATGCAATTATTGGTTTTTAAGTGATTTACAAGCCTTTTACACTCCTGATGAAACTTTAGAATCAGATGATGGTGATTTTTTAAATTCAAAAACTGGACTTTATAATTTTGATGGTATTGATGTTTGGATTTATAATCAAAGTAAACAAGGTAATATGTACTTGTATTTTAAATCAGATGATGAAAAACGTAAATTAGAAAAAATTATTCAAGAAAAAAAATCTTGTGGTATTGCAAAAATTACCAACCCAGTTTACCGATGGTGTCCAAGATCCGGCTGGGTTATCACAGACAGATATTCTACAAAAGATGCAGAAAATGATATTTTTGGATATGACTCGTATATTGACCAAATTGAAAAAGATATTACAAATCATATCAAATACAATGAATTTTTAAAAGAACTTGGTGAAGTACGTAGCATTAATTATTTATTATATGGACCACCAGGAACAGGAAAAACCTCTTTAATTCGTGCAGTTGCATCTAAATTAGGTTGTGCCGTGTTTATTGTTAACGCTGGTAATATCAAGGTTGAACAAATTACTTCAGTTCTTTCTCCTGCTAATAAAACAGAAACCCCATGTAAAGTAAAGTTACTTTTGTTTGAAGATTTTGACAGATTCTTACAAATGGATAAAGTTGATACTGTGTTATCAGGACTATTAAATACTCTTGATGGTTTTGATGATAAGGGTGATACTGTAAGGTTTTTCACTGCGAATAATAAAGAAGCAATTTTTAAAATTGATGCTCTTGTTAACCGCATGAGCTCAAAGTTTGAATTTTACTATCCAACTTATGACATATTTAGAAAAAAATTAAACAGATTTTTGTCTTATCACTCAACATATGATGATACTAAAGCAGATGAGTTTGTTAAATTGGTAATGGAACAAAAAATTACAGTAAGACCATTTGTTAACTATGTTATTAGATATTTGTTTGACCCAGATTGTTTGGATCAAATGATTGCCAATATTCATGAACTAAAATAAATTAAACTTGCTTTAAAACTGCCATGGCCAGCTAATTTTTAAGGCTTCGCCACTCACATCTGCCTCTTTATTTAGGTAGTTAAGAAGTTCTTTCTTGGTATCAACTCCGTCAATTTTTGACATTGTTTCCCATGTGTTTTTGTCAGCCAGGTATGTCCAAGTGATTTTCTTTTCACCATCAAAATCAGCACCGTCAGACCTTTTTTTATCAAGGTACAAATACAAACCATCTCCAAATTTGTATTCGTAAGTGCAGTAGTACATGGTAAGGGTTATGCTAGTTGGCTTAAGCTTGTCCATTACCCTTTTCTCTATGAATGTTTAAAGCATATTATTTTCAAATTTTTTTTAAATAACTTTCTTTATGTATTATTAATTGTAAAATAAAAAAAAGTATTTAAACCTTATTTTTTAATTATAATTAATTCCAAAAAAATGAGCATATCAGTCGCTAGAGCTCTTGTAGAATTGAAAACCCTTGATAATAGAATTAACAAAATGATTAGTTCTACCACATGGGTTACATATAAAACAAAAAACACCAATTATGGTTTAACAGAAGAAGATTTTAAAAAGAAAACCCAAGCAGAACACCAATCTCTTAACGATTTAATCAAAAGACGCAACGCAATTAAAAATGCAATTGTGCTATCAAATGCTTCTACCAATGTCCAAGTTGCAGGTCAAACTATGACCGTGGCACAAGCCATTGAATATAAACAAACCATTACCTACAAACGCGCCTTACTTGACAATTTTAAACTTCAAAGACAAAGAGTTATTGTAGATAGTGAAGCCCATAGACAACGTGTTCAAAGCAAAATAGATGATAACATTAGAATTATTTGCGGTAAAGATACTAAACCAGATGCAAACACACTTCAAACTATTTCCGATGGTATTACTAAGGGTGATCCAATTGATGTTTTTGACCCTCTTGGGCTTGAAGAAACAATTAAAAAGCTTGAAAATGAAATTCATGAATTTAGTGCTAATGTTGATTATGTGTTAACTGAATCAAATGCACTAACTAATATTACTGTTTAATTTTCTATGTACTAATTTTATTTTAATTCCCCCAGCATAACGAAACTTTTCCTTCAATAACAGCGCCTTATGTTTTCGCTTATAAACATTGCCTTGGTAAATATTTTTTTGCGTCAAGATGTGATTCACGTTTTCTGCAAGAACATTTGTAAAAGATTAAAGCTTAAAACTTAAAGTTTAAAATTTAAAATTCAAAGGTTATCACCTGGGAGGCGCTTCGTGGAAGCCCCACGAAGCACAAAGCCTCCCATTAAAGCTTAAAACTTAAAAGTTAAAGCTCTTTCAAATCCATGATTAGTGTGATTATGTGGTTTGTTATTGCCACTGGAAGATACCACATGGCTGTTATGTTGGGGTTACTCGCAGTTTTTATTTAATAAATATTAATTAATGTTTATTAAACAAAGTCAAGTATAAAATAATTACTTATCATCAGAATTTGAACTGGATGCTTTTTGTATTTTTGCTATGATTTCAACAAAACGAATAAACAAGTTCATAAAGTCCAAATATAATTCAGTCGAACAACCCAAATGATCAGGTTCCCCTGCACGGTATTTTTCAATTGCTTTTTGTGTGTCAAGTGCAATTAATCCGGTAAACAGTGGAATACCCCCGTACAAACTAAGCATATGGGTCATGTTACCAAACCAGTTATGACCAAAAAACATTTGGGAACCCAATCCTAACAAACTAACTCCAACTAACCCAGATAATCCCCCGTATAAAACAGGGGTCCATGCGTCGAGTTCACCGGGTTTTGAGTTCATTGCAAACCAAGTTGAACCACCAAACACACTTGCAGATGCAATAAATGCAGGTAGCACCGCATCTGGTAACATGGTAAATAATGGAATACACATTAATCCGTTTCCAACTAATATAGACACATAAGACATTGTTCTTAGTGTGGAATTTGACGAATATAAAATTTCAATTTGATTTGATTTTTTGCCCAGTCCTAATTGGGATGAATTTTCATTCCGCACATTAACTAGTTGTCGGTGAACTTTATAGTTACCCATACCCACCCCAACAGCACCACCAATTGACAAGACTGCACAACCGCCTAAAAATGCACCAGGACTTGTACTAGCAAAAATTTGAGGCCAATACGACCCAGCTAAACTTAATCCAAGTGAACTAGTTATTCCTAGTCCTGTCCACATGTATGTACGTTTGATAAATTGTTTTAACCCAAAATTTCCATCTATGATATCTGTGTAATGTAACTGAGACCTATCAAGTACTTCTACTTTTTCCACTTCTTTATTTGATGAAAAATTAAAAGTGGAAAAAGCCCGAGTTTCATTCGGTTTGATTTGTTCGGTTCGCCTAAGTAATTTTAATCCGGTATTTCTTACTCTATTAAACATTAATAATATCAACAATTATATTTATATTTGGACTTTTCAATTTTTTATTATTTAATAAAAATAATAAATAATTATATTAGCATGACAATTTTTATAATTGCTAAGCTAAAAAAAAATTTATATTATATTTTAAATTACTTGACATGTGTACATTGTATTTTCCTCGCCAGTTTGTTCGGTAACTTCGTAACCAAAAGATTTTGGACTTTTTTTAATTAAAACACAATAACCAAGTTCTAATAATTCAGATTGGTATTTCATAATAGTTTCTTTCCAATCCGAAACAATCCGATCCATGGATCTGATAAATTCAGACATTTTATGACTCTCAATACTATCTAGTTTTTTTGATAAGTTGAGTATTCATCGAGAGTAAATATTAATAAGTTTTTATATAGGTTTATTTTATCTTGTTTCTTTGTCATTACAAATATATTAGGAGTTTCCATCAAAAATATTGTTCAAATTTTTTTTCACAAATAAATAAAAAATCTATCCATTTAATCCTTGTGCATATTTGGTTACCAATGATTCTGTTATACTATCTCCTTTTATTTTTAAATAAGCTATATTTGTTGCGCAATTGGGTTTACTTTTGCTAATAAAATTGGAATTACTCGATTATCCGGGTAAGCCAATGCATTAGATAAACATTGAGAATTTGGTTGGACTTTTTTAATTATACTTGCAACTACAACATCATTATCTGGAATAGTACATGCATTTATTAAACATTGAATATCGTGTGGGAATTTTTTATTGTTGTTTACTTTTTTGATACTTAAATAACAAAATCAATTTTTATAAAAGTTGAAAATAATTTGGATTATATTAAATTAATTGAAATTTCAATGTCATTATTTTCAACAGTTAAAGAATATTTTGGTAATGTTGTTTTTGCTGATAGTGCAAGACCGGAAGCTAATGAGTCGGGAGGTTTGAGAAAAATTTATATTCAGACACTTGATAGAAAAGCACAAAAGCCCATAAGAAAATTTAACCTCAAAGATACCTTTAATTATCTTGGTTTAAATTGGAAAACCAAAGAATCAGATATTTATTGGTATCGCGATACAGGATTAACAGAAGGAAGAATATTCCATACTAATAATTTTATTGGCTCTTTTGTTAATTCATACAATGCCCACGGGGATGTACTATTAAATCCGGATGACATTTGGATTATGATTAGTTTGTATTTTTCTCAATATGTTGATTCCAATGCTGAAAAATTAAGAAGCAAATTCGTTACACACCAAGGACAAGAAAAATTAGTAGTGCGGGAATATGCACACTCTTTAGATGAATCGATTCAAATGGAGAGGGATTGGGAAAACTTTTTTACCCAAATTATTGAGCAGATTAATGCAAAAACTGTTCCAGGTGTTGTTAATGAGTTAGTTAGTGATTTTTCAACCTCGACAAAAACTCATAAATTAATTACAACAGCAATTATTATGAACTCATTTAAAAAATATTTTTCTTATGGTCGAATGATTTTAGGTTGTGGTATTTCCAATGTATATTTCCAAGGTACTCGTAATGATTGGGTACGACTTATTGGAAAAGCTTGTACATTAAGAAAATATGATGTAGATGGTAAATTATTAACTTATCTTGATAAAATGCAAGATATCCTTATTGAATTTTTAAATACCTGGGATAATAGGCCAAATGTTGCATTTTGGAATCGAATTATGGCAACCGAAGAACATCGTGTTGGTTCTGGTGGACAAACTCAAACTCATATTGAAGGCTGGATTTTACATTTTTATGGTATTTATTCCCGGGTTGATTTGGACGATGTACCTGATTATTCCATTGCAGTTCCTGTTGAATTATATAATGAATTTACTGACCAAACAAAACAAATGGAAATTAAAGCTAACTGGGTAAGTATTTCTAAACCAGACGAATACACTTGCAAACCAGATATTGGGATGTGCGTAGTTCCAGCCCAATCCACCAAACATACATAACAAGAGCAAAAACATTGAATATTAATTAATTTATAAAGAACTTAAAGACTAATTAATTAATTTTAGTAATGTTATCAAGATTATTTAAAAGGGCACATATAGTTAATAATTTTCAAGTAAGAAAATATTGGATTCCTAATGTTGAACCAACACATGATATTGTGACTACAATTAAAGAATGTCAAAAATGGCAGTTGAGTTATCTAGTTAAAAAAAACTACACAAATCATTCAAATGGTTCTTTAGTAACTATGGACCCTAAAATCCTATTAAGTTGTCAAAGATTTTTAGAAGCAAAAAAATCTCTTGAATCTGATAAATATGTTTTTAATATATCAAAAGACAAAACAATTGGTGTAAATACTTATCATGTTCAATTTGATGAATTTAATAAAAGAGTCCATATCGTTGTTTAATTTGTTAATTTATAAAAATTGAATTTCTAACGCTAATTATCAATTAGTGTTAGAATCCCAATGGAATTTACTCAATCTGCTATTACAAATACATACTATACTGGCTTTGAATCAAGCCCAAATGCTAATATATTAAATAGTATCCTTAACAAAAGAGCTATTCAAGGTATTGGTGTTATATCAAGTTTTAATTCTAATGGATTAATATGTGATTTTTCATCTGGATTATCCCCAGAAGAAAAACCTCATGTTGATGAATTTTTAGAATTATATTTTACCAGTTCCAATCTATTAAATGAAACCACATGCAAAAATACCCAACTAATTGTTGACACAATAAGTCAAAACCATAAACAGTTTTTTGACTTGAACAATCTTGAAACATATGATGTTATTGACTTTATTTTTACAGTAGAACAAATTAATACCAAACATTATAATTTGTTCAAGTGTTTACAATTTGCACTTATCTTAAGTAAATTAGAACAAATGGAATTATTTTTAAAAGATAACTATGGACCTGATATGACATTAAAATCGGATGAACTTAATGCAAAATCAGTTTCTAGTTTTTCCGATTTGTACAATTTTATGATGGAAAAAGTTAGAAAAAAATTTTATAAACTAATGGAAACAGCACCAAGTCCTTTATGGTCTCGTATGCAATTAAATTCTAATAAACAAATCTGGGCACTAATGTGGAATGTTTATGCTAATGAGTTTGCTTACTTGTATGATGTTGAAAAAACTAACAAAATTTCTGAATCAGATATGGAAGAATTGTTTAAAAAATTATGCGGGTATTACACCGAAATTGATTCCAATGGTAAAACAGTTGAAAAATTTGCTAATCCTGACTATATGGAAAAGTTTAACACATTCACTGAAATTTCTTCCAGTGCCAAAACCAAATTTTATTCTTATGTTAATTCATTGGACTCTGATAATAAAATTGAAAAAGAAGAATATCAAACTATTGCAGAAAAAATTACAGAAGAAATTGTTCAAGAACTTGATGAACCAAACGCCACATATGCTAAAAAATATATACCGATTACTCTTGAAATGGAAATTAATATGTGTACATTACTTGATGCAACATCAAATGCTCTTGGAGTTTTTGCAACATGTTTAGAAAAAGAAATTTCAAATTTTCAAAATTTCAAAATAAATTAAAAGTTGTTACATAAAATTCCTATTAAAATGTAGGAAACTTGATTTATATCCAATTCTGATTGATTATATGTAAATATAAACTTGGATATATTTTCATTGGCACTTGAATCAATACATCCAAGTCCAAGAATATATTTAACGTGCCCAGTGTATTTCATATCATGCATATGATACAAACAATTATATTGGGTTTTAACAATGTTTGAATATGCAGGGTGTGGACTTAAAATTTTTAAATCTGATGCATAATCCCCATTTTCTTTTCTAATTGATGATACCATTTTTAAATATTTTTTATTACTTGTTCTATTTGAAAATTCTAATGGACAAGGTGATGTCCCAGAATGTGTTATTTCAAAATAATCAAGTTTTTTTACTGCTTGTTTATCAACTATTATTTTATCTGAATCAAAACATAAAAATATTTCTTTTGCATTTTTTGGTTTTTTTGATTTGGAAAACCATGGAAACCAAGATTTATCATATAAAATAGTAATTGTTCCATATTCTAGCTCTTTAAATGGATCGATTTTATTCACCAATATAGTATTTGCATTAGATTCTGCGTGTGTTTGATTTTCGCTCATTAAATAATATTATTAATATAATAACCTTAAAATAATTCAAATTTTTTTTAATTTATACAATATATAACTAAAAAAATTGTTTTCAATATAATTAAAAAAAAATTGAAAATTATTTATCCTTCTATCATTTAAAATTAAGGTAATGTCATCTGTAAATACTGTATATAATATGTTAAATACCATTACCGAGTCTGGAACTATATCCGACGCAGAAATTCTTAGGATATTAACCGAGGAACATTCCAGAGACCCAAGAATGAAGAATTTTATTGACAGAGTTCTTGAATCTCATAAAATCAACCTAGATGAAGATGATTCTGAAAATCCCATCAAATTGTCCGATTCATACAAATACACCCAGTTTAATATGGGATATGACAATGAGTTTGTTGACGGCAAAAAGGAAACACTTGTCGGTATGTACGCATCAGTTGAACCCAGAAAGGGTGCAAGAGACTCCCATGTTATTGTTGCTGGCGTTCAGGAATTAGCCCAAGAACTAGCTTCAATTCGTGTTACCCCTAAGCATTTGCTTGATGCTATTGTATTTCTAGCTCAACACTTTTCTACTCCTGTTCACGATGGGCGATATCACTTCAATCCTTGGCCTTGGATTAAAATTATTTTTGGTCATGAAGGTCGATTGCCATTAAAGTTATCTGGTCTTCCTGAAGGAACAATTGTACCAGTTGGGATACCAATTGTTACAATTGAAAACACTGACCCTGATTGTGCTCAGATTGTGTCGCATTTCGAACCTCTTATACTTCAAACTATTTGGTACTCAACAACTTGTGCAACTAATGCACTTGGATACTCCAAAGTAATCAAAGCTGCTCTTAAAAACACAACAACTGATGATGTTGTAAATGGTTGGCTTCCTTTTGCTCTTCAATGTTTTGCTTTGCGCGGAGTAACTTGTATGCAAGCTGCAAGAAGGGGGTGTGGTTCTATTTTGTACGTAACTATGGGTTCTGACACCTTACCTGCTATTAACCATGTGATGAGTAAAATGGGTGCGGGTCATATGGTTGGATATTCTGTTGCTGCTATTGAACATAACCAAGCTATGATGCAAGGTCGCGAAGGTGAATTTAAACAAGTTAGACGTGTTCTTAAAGCATATCCTACTGGTATTTTGTCATATGTGGCAGATACGTATGATTTAAGAAATTTCGTGTACCAGGTAACCAGTGGTGAATTGAAAGAGCTTATTATGAGTCGTGATGGAACTTTTGTAATTAGACCTGATTCTTCTTTGCTCAAATCTGATGGTACTGAAATGTCTCCAGCTGAAACAATTAGCGAATTATTTAAAATAATTCATGCTAATTTGTCAGAACACATAACAACAAACTCTAAGGGCTTTAAGGTTTTACCATCTCAGTACAAGATTATTTATGGCGATGGATTAAACATTCCAAAGATTGCCAGTATTTTGGATCTGATGGTTAAAGAATGTTGGTGTGCATCTAATATAGTTTTCGGAGTTGGTGGTAACTTTGCTCAGCGAATTGATCGCGATACTGAAAGATTTGCAATGAAATCATCTGAACAATCATTTTTTGTCGAGGATGAATCTGGAAATCTCACATTTGAAACTCGTGATGTTGCCAAAGAAACACCTGGTAAGGAATCTAAAAAAGGACGATTTCATATTGGGCTAGAATCCGGAGTACCAAAGTGTTTCAGATTGGGTGACCCTGTAGTTTCTGACCAACCCAATATGCTCGAACCTGTGTATATTGAAGGAACAGTTGTTAAAACTCCAGACAACATTGATGTTGTGCGAGCACGAATTAATACTTGGAGAGAATTTTATGATTTTTAATAAGGTTATAAAGAATTGGGCTAATTAATTGTCTAATTAGATTTCATTTAATTTATTATTAATTACAAATAATATCTAATAATAATTATATGTTAAACCATAATCGCCTGGAAAAATTTCAAAGATATAAAATACAATATAATAAAATAGAACAAACTGGTGGTAATATTTTTCCAGATATTAAAATAATGTCTTGGAATATTTTAGCTGATGCACCACTATGGAAAAAAAAATATGAAAGCATGAAAAAACAAGAATTTATTTATTGGGATTATAGAAAAAATTTAATTTTGGAAATAATAAGCAAAAACGAACCTGATATTTGTTTATTGTGCGAGGTTGAATATGATAAAATAATGTTTTTCTCAAAATATTGTAATGAAAACAATTATGGGTATATTTATACATCCTGTGAACCTCCTAAATCAAAAGAATCTTGGACAAATTATAAAGATTATACAAGTTCCAAAAATCCTGGAATATTAATTTTATTTAAAATTGATAAATTAAAGTTGGTAAATAATTTAGCACCTGATTATACAAGTTATTTTATAAACAAAAAAAAAGAAAATAAATGGTCAGAAGAAGAATTAAAATCACGTTTGCAACAATGTGCATCAAATATTGTTTTATTTGAAAAATTAGATGAAACAAGTAACAGATTTTATTTTGCTGGACTTCATCATCCTTATATAAAAGATAAAGAATTTGTTCAAGACGAACAAATAGAATTTTTATTAAGTAAGATTGACAAGTTAAATAATAATTGGAAATTACCAGTTATTATAGCAGGAGATTTTAATGCAAAGCCAACATATAAAGTATATGGAATTATGGGTGATAAAGGCTATGAAAGTGCTTATAAAATTGCTAATGGTGTAGAAAATTTATATACAACTACAAATTCATTTACTGGTCAACGAATGACATTAGATTATATTTTTGTTAATAATAAATGTCGTGTTAAAAATGTGGAACCAATTGATTCAGATTATTTAGAGAAAACAGATATACCCAATAGCACTTATCCCAGCGACCATATCCATTTAATTGCAAATATTCAAGTATAAAATAAAGTCATTGCAAATATCCAGGTATAAAATAAATTAAAAATTGATTTTAATAACTAATGTGTAATTATTTATTAAAACCAATGTCAGATCTAGATATTAGTATAGTAAATCTTTTTAAACAATATTATCCAAGTATTGATCATGAAACTTTGGATAATCACATATTGGCTATGTTAATAGAAAATATGTTTCAAATTGAAAAATCAAAATATTCAGACACAGAAACTGATTCAGATTCAGAATCTGATTCCGATTCTACTTTAGACCCGATTATTGAAGAAAATTATGCAGTAGCAACCCAACTTATTCCAAATCAGATAGATTCAGGTGATATGATTTGTATTCAAGGACGAATAAATCAAGTTCCAGTAAATGTGTTATTTGATAGTGGGTGCCAAACTTCTACAACATTCGTATCAACTGTTAATAAAACATGTTTAAAACACCTTGTTGATAAAAAATCACGAACATATTGCAATGGTATCAACGGGGTTACCAAAACTTACGGAATGATTTGGTGTACTCAGTTGGAATTAAAATCCAATCCAGAATCCGATAATTATACAAGTGTGCCTATTAAATTATCTGTGCTAGCAGATGCGAAAACAGAGGGTGAACCAAATCAAGTTGATATTTTAATTGGAACTGATTTTATGAAAGCGACTAATACTATAATGAATTTTAGTAAAAAAACAATTGAGTTAAATGGATTGGAGTTGCAATATTAAATTTGTTTTATGAATATTTATTTACTGTAATTAGAACAATAACCAATACCACTAAAAAACTCAAAATAAAAATCCCAGATAATATTTCACAGCCGTAATTATGTTGAGGTGCCTGTTGTAAAAGTTTCTTTTTTTCAATTAGTAAATCTAATTCACTAATCTCAATTTCAAATGAATCCGACAAGATTAAAATTATTATAATCAAGTGTGTAAACAAATACAAATTAAATCAACTTTTTTTTTAATTAAAAACATTTAAAAAAATATCAAAGTTTATTTAATGATGAGATTCCAAAGTTTATTATTTTTGGTCACATTGTTAATTAGTTCTGTTAATGGGGATAACATGTTTACATATGACAAACCTGCTGAAAAACCAACAGATAAAAAAGATTTATCTGACTTCTATTTAAATTCGACTGCTTCTACTGGTGGTCCTTACACTTACTCACAATCTCAACATCATTTTTATGGTACTGGTTATGATGGTTCTTGGATTGATACCTACTCGGCATGCTCTGGTCAATCTGGTTCTTGTAGAAACAATCCATCTTGTCAATGCCAAAAAAGTGTTGGTCCATTGCCTCAAGGTACATATACATTAGGTAACATGTATACTTTTAAAGGAATGCCTTATTGTTATGATTTATATCCTGCTGCATCAAATAATATGTGCGGACGTTCTGGATTCTTAATTCATGGTGGAAGTTGTTCAGGTAATCCATCAGAAGGATGTATAGTTATTGAATCAGAATCCACCAGATATAAAATAAAAAGTGGTGCAACTTTAAAAGTTGTACAATAATTTTACCAATTTTTTATTTATCAAAATTAATAAATTTATGATAAATAAAGTTTATATTTTTATATTGTATCATCTAACTCATCTTGCTGACCAATTTTAACATGCATTGGAGAGTTTGTTTGTTCAGTACCAGGTTCTTGAGTAATTTTTTTCATTACTGATAATGGAAGCCAAATTCCATACAAACAAATAATTGGTAGCCACGATATTAATAATATAATCCCTGCACAAAAACGACCTGTTGTATTTTTATCATGGAAATTTGGTTTGGAGTCACCACCTATTGAAAAAAGTTCACAAAAAGCCCATATGATATTTCCACAAACCCAAACCAACTGAGAAATATAGTGAATAAGATCAACAAATAAACCTTGATTTTTCCTAGTTACATTTATTAAATCCCATGAAATAAATAACGTTGGTATTGCTCCAGCTAACCACATTATCCTATCTTGACTACACCAACAATAATCTTTAAGTAGCCAAAAAAACATATGAATAAATTCATATCTTTTCCACGTGCCTATACTTTTAAATCGACAAACAAGACCATTTGAAACATATTTATTATCAGATTCATTGTTTGGTGAAAAGTATTGTTTCTTCTTTAAAAATGCAAAATAAAAAACAATTAATAACAACCCAACCATCATTATACACGATGCGGTAAATCTATAAACGTCCGAGTTATATAATAAATCACCAGACATCCATAAATAATTTCCAAAAAGCCATAAAAAAGTTGGAACTATGAAATAAATATCTTCATAATTCTTTTCCATCCAATGATTTATAACTAAAACTAAAATCCAAGCTAATGCAAGTGTTCCAAACATCATTCCAACCGCTTTATTTCCATAAGTCCAACCTATATCTTTACAAATCCATAAATAAATATGAACATTTTCACATCCCCTTACTGTAAAAAATATATTAGGACTGAAAGGATAAGTAAATCCATTAACAATTGATTTAATCATAAAATATTTTATCATTAAATAAAAACTAATATAAATTCAATTTTTGTAAATTTTTAACACTACTTCAATCCCGCTTTATAGCGGACAATTGTTTCTTTTCTTTCTTCATCATGCGAAACAACTGGTGCCGGGTATGAAATTCCTGGATATTTTGCTCTAACTTCTGGTTTAAACCATTTGTGAATATCTCCGGGTTTAACATTAGCTAATTCAGGAATCCATTGTTTTATATATTCTGCATTGACATCATATGTTTCTTGTTGAGTCCAAGGATTAAAAATTCTAAACCATGGTTGTGCATCAGTCCCATTACCAGTTGACCATTGCCACCCTTGTGAATTGTTAATTGGGTCGTAATCTACTAACTTGGTTGCAAAATATTGTTCTCCCCACAACCAATCAATATGTAAGTCTTTTGTTAAAAATGAACTGGTAATCATTCTGCAACGATTATGCATGTAACCAGTTGTATTCATTTGACGTTGAGCAGCATCAATAACAGGAAACCCCGTGTTACCAGTACACCAGGCTTCAAATAGTTTTTTATTGTAAGACCAAGTAATGTTATCATATTCTTCTTTATAAGATTTGTTTTTACCCTTGATCTGTCCCTGTAATACTCGAGGAAAATTGTGAATAATGTTGATATAAAAATCTCGGAAAACCAACTCCCTTATTAACCCTGAGCTTTTACCAAGTACATCAACCATTTTATGATATACTTCACGAATTGAACATGTTGTGAAGTGTAGCGATGCCCCTAAAAATGTGGTTTTATAGGTTAGTGTATCACGAGATTTAGAATAAGTTTTAAAGTTATCAAGTTTGGATAGAATTTTTAAAGTGTTTGAGCGTCCACCGTGTACATTAATTTGTTCATTAGGTTTATAAAAGTCATTTATTGATTTTACATCAATGTGATAACTAATTGATTCCAAATCTTTGGCCTTGGTAAATGCCCAGGATTTAAATTTATCAACAGGTCTGGCTTCTAAATTACCAAGCACATGTTTCATAAATGGAGTATAAACTAAATAAGGAGTTCCATTTGCTTTATTAGTTTGTCCACCAAGTAAATCAAATAGCGCATAATCTTCCTTCATAAAACAAATAATATTATTGGCATCACACCAAGTTTTAATTTCTTGGTCGCGAGCTTTAGCATAAGGGGTATAATCAATGTTAAACCCAATTGATTCAATAGGTGTTTTTTTATGAATTGCCTTTAATACTTTAAGGTTATCTCCTTTAAAAAATAACATTTTACCTTTGAATTTTTTAATTTCGTCTGCTAGTTCGGATAATGACTCGCACATAAATTGAACTGCATTATCTGAAAAATATTTATTGGTTTTCCTATCAATTTGTTCTGGTGGGAAAATAAAAATAGGAACCACTGGACTGGCTAGGGTTTTCAACTGGTGAATTAGCGTGGTATTATCTTGAATACGTAAATCTCTATGAAATAAAAATATGTGAACCATTCGTGTTATTAATTATAAATGAATACATTATTATTTTTTAAATATTAAAATTATTAAAAAAGAATATTTAAAAAAAATTGAAAAACAGATACCTAAATATATATTAATTAAATTTCAATGTTTAAAATAACACCAAAAGGATTTAATAATTATACAAATGCGAATACTTGCATTAATATACCGTTTAGCAGTGTCAAATCTTGTCAAGACCTTAAAACAAAACTTGAAAGCGAATATAACCTTTCGAATGGAATTCTAGTCTATAACTATAATACATATTCATTACCTTTATATTTTGATGAAGGTTTTTCAAATGATAATATGAACATTAATTTTATTAATGTTAACGAATGCGTAACTTTTAATGTAGAATACCTAGATAGAAGTTGGCAAATAACAACGCACATTAATGACAATTTATTTTCTGCAATTTATTCTGTTAGTTTTATAATACCAAATCGCAGATATAACTTTTTAATTGATAATAAACAAATTAACATTTATAAAAAAATACAAACTATTGTTCAGCTCAATCCAGAAATTCCATATTATGATCAACAAAACACAATTACAGTTGTTCAAGTTGAATAATTTTTATTTTTTTAATTCTAAATATTTTGCCTTATATTTTAGATATTTTTTGTAATAATAATCTTCTAATTTAACGTCACTGTTAGTGTCAGTTTCAAGCACACATGAAATTCCCTCTTCTGCAAAATATCCATTAATTTTTTCTAAATATGCGCTTAACATATGAAATCCATCAGTATATTCAGTTCTATTTAATCCATTAACTATATCATAATTGTTAAATTGTTTATAATCATTATAAGCTTTGCATTGAATTTCAGTTTTTAATTTAATATTATCAAACAAATTGTTAACTTGTATATCGTCTCTTTTAATATTTTCAATACCAATTGATTTAATACGCTCCGAATCAATTCCAATGTTTACCAAAAACACACCAAGAGCCCGTACTACTTTTAAAAAGTTTTCCGTTTGAATAGTCTTAAAACTATTTTTAAGAGTTATAAAAACTAAACACAAGTTTTGTATGTTTGAAATTACTATATTTTTGTAAATTTTTTCTTTAGTTTGTTCAAAACTTTGGTTAATTTTATTTTTTGGAATTAAAATAAATCTTATACTTGAATAAATATTAAAATTACTGAATCTAAACGTTATAAAGTCACGATTAGCAGGTTGAGTGAATTCGTCACTTGGATTGTAATAAGCCAAATGAGGTGATGCATGCCATACAGAATCTTTTGATCTAGATATGTGTGTATAATATATCTTTTGACCAGGCTTTTTTCTTTCTGCTAAAATACCTGCATCATCAAAAGTTACAGAAGATTCATTACCTTTATTTAATTCACATTCAATATTATTCCAATCTATTTTTTTAATTCTTGAAGGCTGATTTTTCCACACAGCCCATCCACTAGTTTTCATAGGTGCACTAACAAAAATTCTTCCATACTTGTTTTGAAACTTTTCTAAGAGATTTTGACTTTCTTGTCCAGATAGGTCATAATAAGTTTTTAAATATGAAAGCATTTTTTCTTCATCAGTTCCTGGGTTTGTTCTATTTGGGTTATTTAATAATTCCAAAAACAAATCTTCATATTTTTTATTAAAATTTTCTTTATTGGGCGGATATTCAAATACCATGTCATTAAATATTTCATTTAGATGGTCATTTGAAATACCCAAATCCCAATAATTGGTAGATAAAGAATCTCTGTCAATGGAATCATATGGGTTGTCAAGTTTTTTTGTCTTTTGCTTAAATTGTATATCATTAGTTTGAGAAGGAATTTCAGGTCCAAAAAAGAAAAAAGCACTTGGATATATAGTTTCTTCTTTTGGTTCTTCTGGTGTTTTACGTTTATAAATATCTGTATACAAAATCGAACTTATTCCGCAAAATTTATTTATATCTGTCAAGTTTTCATTAAAAGAACATAAATCCATATGGGGGAAGTCAGTTGGCATTGAAGGAGTAGAACCTTTTATTGTCTTAGTTAAGCTAATGAAATAAATGTCTTTAGGTTTAATTAATTTTCTCATATCTGTTCTCATAAATTCTATTTCTTTATCTAATAAAAAACGAATAACTCTTAATACTACTTCACTGTTAATTTGTTCTGGTTCTCTAATAAGTTCATATTCAATTTTTTGTGGAGTTATACTTGTAATTTGTATTACTATTGAATTTCCACTAATGTCTGTACCAGATTCATTTATAATGTCTAAATCTGCCTTTATTACAGCGTTTTCAATTTCACCTTGAACAACAACATTTTTATCGCTTCCATTAATATTTGAAATTGACATTTCTATCTGTTTATTGTCGGAGTTTATTTTAGCATTAAATTTTTTCCCATGCTCTGGATATTCCTGACTAATTTCCATTTGATGTCTTGAATCATTAAAATTTGGACCATCAATGTTTTTATTCTGAGTTAAAGCAATATGATTAACTTCTGTTTGGCTTAAATAAGATTCCCAAAAGTGCTGTAAATTAATATTAGCTTCAGTCATATATAATAAAATTTAGATTTAAAATATTTTTTAAAAATTGAAATAACTAAAAATTGGTTTGGAATCTATTTTGTTTAATGAATAATGTTATTTTTTCAAAGCCATTAGAAATTACTAGCCCAGTCCCACATGCAATGTATATTTTTGTTAACAAAGATTTGTCAATGGACAAGGGCAAAATAGCAGGTCAGGTCGGTCATGTTGTGCAAAAAATGCTTGAATATATTTTACCAATTGTTGTTAAGCTTGATGCTGGACTTGTTACAATGAAAAATCTTGATGAACAAACAAAAACCCATGTGCAATCTTATTTATCATGGGCTAAAAATGGAATGGCAAAAATTGTTCTTAAAGCTACCCAAATAGAACTTGAAGAATTTATTAGCAAACATAATGCATTTTACGTTCGGGATGCAGGGTTGACCCAAATAGCTCCTAATAGTTTAACTGTGGTTGGATTTTGTCCAGCTCCAAAACCTCTGATGAGCCCGTTAGTTAATGGGTTTAAGTTACTGTAATTTATAAAAATATCTGTATTAAAAAAATTTCTCGCGCGCGAGGCTTTTTTTTACGTTAACCAGTTAACAATTATTAATTAAATAAGAATACAATATATATAGTACTACAAAATAAATACTTGTTAACATAATAATTACCTTTAAAATATTTTTTGATGTAATGCACATTATAATAATAGTTATTTTTAATAGTTAATGCATATATACATTATATATATTTACAGGTAAATATTTGTTAAATAAACGTAAATATCCAGATTACAATACGTCAATTATCGTCAATATACTGTTAACCATAGTAAATAGTTTGGCTATATATTTAATATTTAGTTAATAGTTAACCAAATTATGCGATACTGTTATAAAATAAACAGTATTATATACATTTATTTACGTCAATTATGTAATGTTTACTTAACCATATACGCATTATATGATAAGTATATACGTGTTAATATTTATTTATTTATTATATTAGTATTTTATTACATCATTAATTCATGTTAATTATTCATGTTAACATTAATAACTATACTTAGTTGTCTTATGGATTATTGTAAATATTTACGATTTGTTCACGCGAAAATTTTTTTTTATTTTTGTAATATAATAATTAAAATGTTTGTGTATAGAGCATTTGTTTGTTAATATTATTGACTTTGTTAACAATAATATTAACAAATATTCTGAAGCTTATTTATTTTATATATTGTAATGACGTAAATTAATGTAAACATTTTATTACCGGCATTTAAAGATATATTACAATTTATAAATAATAAAATGGATTTTATATGTCAAAATTGTAATAAAGTATACAAGTCGCGCGTTGGACTATGGAAACATAATAAAGTATGTGTACCAAAAGTCGAGGAAAAAAAATATGTTTGTACATTTTGCAACAAATGTTTTAGCTGCAGACAGTCTCGTTGGGCTCATCAAAAAACTTGTAAGACAAAAAATGATCAAATAATTACAATAAATTCTGAAACAGTTGTTGATTTACAAAATAGAATGAAATTGTTGGAATCAAAACCAACAATCCAAAATAATATAGTTAACAATTACACTCAAAATATTGTGATAACAAGCTCACCGGGTGTTGAACCAATTGATTATCTAACAGTAGATCAAAAAAGATTTATAATGAATAAGGGGTTGTCTAGTTTAATGTATTTAATTGAAACAACTAACTTTGACAAATCAAAACCAGAAAATCATTCATATTGTGTAACAGCGCTAAATGATAAACACGCATCAATGGTTGACACAAAAACAAATTCAATAATTAAAACAGATAAAAATGAACTGTACGACAAAGTACTTGCTGGTAATTTAAGTAAATTAGAAAAATTATCAGGGGATGGTGAATTTACATTAAAAGAAAAAAAAGATTATATTGATATTGTTGATAGACTTAAAAATACTTTGTTTCAAACTAAAAAAGGTATTAAGAAATATTACAGCGAAATTAATATACTTAGTTATAATAACAAAGACCTAATTCAAGAAACATGGAATGGACTTAAAAAATTAGATGATATGTTTTTAGCAAAAAATTTCGAACATCAAACAAAACAAATTGAAAAAATAGAAAAAAATTTGGAATCAAGTAGTGATATTGAATCTGATGAAGAAGTTAACACAGAAAAATTAATGGGTTTTAGAAAAAAATTCTTGAACAAAAACCAAACTGAAAAACCAGGAATAATTAATATATTATCCGATGATTCTGGTTCCGAGTTATCATCAGACACTAATTCAGAAGACGAACAAGAAGTAAACGAAATAGTAATTAAGGGTGTTAACTATATTGTTGAAAATAATATCGCTTACAGTAAAACTACTGATGGCCGCAAAGGTCAATTATACGGGACATATATTAATAATAAACTTACCAAAAACAAAAATAAAACAAAAGATATTGAAATTTAAAAAAGATTCCGCTCGATGTTTTCTAAATTATAAACTTTTATAAAATAAAGCAAAATATTTTATAAAATTTAAATTGTTTATTAGCTTGGAAATTTTTTAGTTTACTGTGTAAGATAGAATATATTTAATAAAATAACTGACAACATTTTTCAGGCTCATCTTGAATTTTAAACTTTTCATCAAAATTTAATATTTCTTTTCTATTTGCAATTACTTTTTTAAAATGTTCTTCTTTTATTAAATAGGATTGTCTATATAATTTATAATCATTAATATCAACTTCTTTATTTTCTTTTTTTGCTTTAATAATTTTATTTTCAAAATCTAAAGAATCATTATATGCAACTTTTAAATCATTCAATAAAAGTAACTCATCAATTTGATATTTTTTAATTTCCGTAAAAATATTTAGCTCACATATTTTTCCATATCTTTTTCTTATAACATCTGGAATAATAAATTGATTTTTTTCTTTAATTTCCCTTACTTTTTTTTCAATATCATTAATAAAATTATTTAAATATTCAATATCGTACAAGTCTTCATTATCAGATTCAGATTTATTGTAAATATTATATTCATTTGATTTATTTGATTGTATGTTTTTTTTATTTTCTTCTGCTGTTTTTTTATTTTTGTTTGTATGATATAATAGGATTTTACCAGAGTTAAATTCACATTCTGATATTAACTGGTCAAAAGAATATGCTGTCATTTTATGAGCTTCAGCACGTGCGTCAAGTTTATAGTAACTAATTACACTCATTAAAAATGCATTAAGAGCGGTACCACCTGCAATAATTTTACCAGCAAGAGGAACTTCATTAAAAACACCACTTATTACTGAACAAACAGATGATAATAATATACACGGCATCATTAATCTGTTTAAATAAAATTCACAATATGATTTAGCCTCCAAGTAAATTCTTTTTTGACCTTTTAAATAAATAGATAAAATATCAAGTGCACTTGAGATTTCTCCTTCATGAAAGCCAAATTTTCCGTTCATCATGTCTTTAATTTCCCAAATTGATTTATATTGTGAATATTCTTCTTTAAATTCTAAGCCTCTCGAATGATTAAAAAACTCATCTTTAATCATTGGTATTTTGTATGAACTATAAGATTCTGACTCGTCTTTTACAATTGACTTTATGTCTAAACCACCTAATTCAATATCAATGTTAGTATTCTCCATAATTTATATTATATGTTACTAGTTAAAACATCTTTAAATAATTGAAAATAATATTTTTATAACCAAATATAAAAAAATTGATTATTAAAGTGTTTGGACTCTAACTGGCGGGTTAGGATTTTCAATGCAATTAAATTTAAGGGGTAGAACATCATACTATCAAGTGTTCTTACTTTTAGGGCTAGTCTTGTCCAACATTATGTGGGTTTTAGCAACAAATACAACCAAATTTTTAAATCATGAACATAAATTATCAAATAGAAAACTTTTGGTAGCAGTTAATCAAGTGCCACTGAAATTTACTATTGAACAAGTAGATTGGTTGAAAACTAAAATTGGAAAGGACGCATTATCTTTTTGTAATCAAGTTTCAAAACAACCTTGTAATATCAATAATTTAAATGAATGTAACGATATTATTTCAGGATGTCTATTAGATATTATGCTTACAGGAGATAAAAATATTGCAAAACAAGGGGCTATTTTCGAAAAAAATTTTAAAGAAAAAGCAATGGTATCAAAATCAAAAAAATTCTGTGTTGCAAGTGGAGATCCTCATTTTGTTAATTATGATGGACAATATTTTGATTTGCAAGAACCTGGAATTTTTACTTTGGTAAAATATGGTGATTTTGAAATTCAAGAATCATTAAAAAAATACACAAATGGAAAATATAGAGGTATAATTCCAAGTTGTATGGATGGTTTCGTTGTAAAATACAATAATACTATACTTGAATTTAATGTTTATAATCTCAAAAATTTTCTTGTAAATGGAAAATCTCAAAATCTTGATAAAAATAAAAAAATAAATATTAACAGTATTGATTTGTTTTTTGGCACACAAAAATTCGAATGGAGAAATGATAAATTTACATCTTCTGCCCTTAAACTTTCATTACCAAATGGTTTTAGTATGGCATTGTTTGGCGAATACTGTGGAACAATTGAAGTAAATGCACCCGAATACACTTTTGGAAAACTTGAAGGTCTTTGTGGTAATGCTGATGGTTCAAATGATAAATTAGATTTTAAATCACGTCAAGGTCATTTGATGAATGTCGGATTTGGTAATAAAAACTGGGAATTTTCAGGAAACGATGGTCAAAATTCACCAATGTCATTATGGCAATTAGAATGGAAAGCTACAAATTCTAATTGTCATTTTAAATTCAAATGTGAAAAACAAACAGTAAAACAATTTTTAAATAACTTTGTAACAACTACTAAAGCTGCAATTACTACTAGACCTGCAACTACTACTAAAGCTACAACAACTACTAAAGCTGCAATTACTACTAGACCTGCAACTACTACTAAAGCTACAACTACTACTAAAGCTACAACTACTACTAAAGCTGCAATTACTACTAGACCTGTAACTACTACTAAAGCTGCAATTACTACTAGACCTGCAACTACTACTAAAGCTACAACTACTACCAGACCTGCAACTACTACTAAAGCTGCAACTACTACTAAAGCTACAACTACAACTAAAGCTGCAACTACTACTAAAGCTACAACTACAACTAATGAATATTTACATGTTGTTGTTTCAAATTCAAATGTATCTTTTTGGAATAACAAGGAAAAAGTAACTAAGTTTGACTTTGTAAATTTAACATTAACTTCTGCTAAATTAGAGCAATTAAAATTAAAAGTTGAATCATTCATTAATGAGATTATCGGTGTTAATAATAATGAAATTTTTAAATTAAAAATAGAAATTACAAATACAACTTCATTACTTGATTCGGTTGATAAAAATTATAAATTATCTATTGAGTCACTTAAAAATTTAACAGAGGAAATTAATAAGCTTAACATGTCAATTATTAGGCATAATGAACAAATGTTGTTGGATACAAAATATCTTACAAAACTAAAAATTGTTAAACCAAATTTTCTTCAAACACTTGATAACGTCAATATTAAACTTTTTGATGTTGAAAAAATGATTAATACTTATATTAACCAATCAGAAGATAAGTCTACAATGATAAAATTAGTTCAAGATATTAAAAACACAACTCATTACTCAACAAACGATTTGTCAAAACAATTTTTAGAGCACTATGAAAAATATAAATCAGTAATAAATTTGGATAAGAACATTGTTGACAAAGAAACATCTCAATTACACCAACTAATTGAAAAATATAGTATTATTGCAAAATATAACAAAGAACTTTATAATGAGTATAAAAGAATTGTTGTAATATTGAGTCAACTAAAAAAATCATTTGAAAAAAATAAAACAGAACTTGTTCTTTTTGAAGAACTTGTTAAGAATATTAAAAGTGTGTTAACAAGAAATTCATGTGTAACTAACTCACAAATTAAATATAATATTGGAGATTTTAAGTGTGCAACAGAATTATTAAAGTCTCATATTGCAAATAATTTAATTCGATAGTTAGCTATTAATACTTTGTTTATAAAATAAGTCAAAAGTCAAATTATTTTTTTTTATAAAATGGTATTTAAACATATAATTTAACAAAGTTTTTCTATTATTTTTCCTTTTAATAGCCTTTGCTAATATTTTTTCAGTAACTATTAATGTAACTGATTTTTTAGCACGTGAAATTGCTGTGTATAAAGTGTTACGATTAAGTAACTGGGAATCAGAAAGTACAACAATAATATTTGGATATTCTTGTCCTTGCGATTTATGAACTGTAATCATATATGCAGGTTTAAGATATTTAATATATTCGCTATCAGAGTCAAATGTAAAAACAAAGTCTTCAAATTCCACTTGAATTTTTGTTATATTGGTTTGTTTAGTTACATTGTATGAATTAACAATTTCAAGTATTTTTCCACTCATCCCATTAAACAATCCTTCTTGATTAAAATTTTGATTGAAAATTACAGGGTCCCCGACTTTTAAAGTTATTTTATTAAAATCTTTATCAACATATTTGAAACTTGTACAATTTTTTTCATTGGGATTTTTAATTTTTCTTATTTCATCAGTCAAATCATTAATGGCTCTGTTTGTTGCTGAAATAATCATGTCATCGGGACTTTTTATTGACTTAGTAATATATTCCAAATAATTTTTACCTGTTGGAATTATCCATTGGAAATCTATTGTTAACGTATAGTCTTTTGGGTTTAACATTTGACCATTGGTTATCTTGTCTAACACTTCAGTAATCACCCCACCATTTCTCACAACAGTAGTTAGTTCAGTTGCAGAAAAACATCCCGATTGAATAATATTATTTAAAAAATCACCAGGGCCTATACTTGGTAACTGTCTAATATCTCCAAGAAATAAAATAGAAACATTTGGTATCTTTGATAATATTTCAAGCATTTCGTTCATTAAAAAAACATCAACCATCGATGTTTCATCAATAACAAATAAATTTGTTTTTTTAAAATCATTTGATTTATCATCAAGCCCAAAATAATTAAAAGAATTTATGGTTCGAATATTGTCTTTATAATTGTCAAAGTTTTTTAATATGTCAGAATATAATTTCATTTTGGCTTTTGCAGTTGGCGTTAGAAAAAACACCTGAATCTGTTGAGAAGAAAATTTATTATTAACATATTCTACAGTATTTAATAATCCGCCCAGTAAACTTGATTTTCCAGTACCTGCCTTACCATAAATTACAGAAACAGGAAAATTAAATACTTGGGCTATACCTGTTTTCTGTTCCGTGTTTAAATACAGTTCTGGTTTAACTTGATACCCATTAATAAAATTTATTATTTTTTCCTCATGTAATTCTAAGGATTTGGAAATTGATTGCGCATTATTAATTTGGTTGAGCAAACGCGCAATTTCAAATTCAGTCTCGTATAATTTTTTTGAATATAAATAATTTCCAATTTGGATAATTGAATTTTTCTCAATTAATTCTCCAATAATTTTTTCAAAGTTTTTTTCTGTTAGTATTTTTTGTATTGACTCAAATTCATTTGATAAATCTTTTTGATTCATTATTTCGTCAAGTATTTTGTAATAAGAGTAACCAATACATGTGGAACCAGTATAAGAATTCGATAAACAATAAATAATAATTAATTCACAAATTAAATATTTGCTAAGTTTCATTCCAGTAGCAATGTTTAATATTGTTTTAATTGTAAAACATTCAATATTAAAAAGTAAAAATAGGTCTGAACCATTCCATTCGGAAATATTAAATCCAAATTTTGGATGTAGATACAATTCCATATATTGGTTATGATACAGTTTAATACCTATTTTTTCAAGCTCAATTTTAAAATGTCCTATAAGAGAATTATAATACTTTGCTGAATGTGTACCAACAATTTTTAAAGGTTCGTAAATATTATCCAAGTCTTTATCTTTATTAAACTTTGTAAACAAGTTAAGCCAAAATTTTTCCCCGTAATTAAACTGGGCAAAATAATTTTTAATTGTATTGTAGTTGTATTCGTAATTTTCATTTTGTAGTATTTTATTTACTCGTTGTATTTGTGCTATTTCACCCAGTGGTAAATAAACTTTGTAAGTATTAAATTTATAACTAGTATGGTCATCTCTGGGAACTAAATCACATTCAATAATATCTCCTTCATAAGGTTTTAATCCCATAAATCCAAATGTTACTAGATGACCATTTAATTTTAATATAACATTATGAGAATTATTTTTACAAAGTGAATCATGAAGTATTTCAGTTATTTTATAGATTTTTTGATTTGAAGTTTTATTAATTTCCATTTAATAAAAATAAATATATTTTTTTATTAAATAAATCGCATCATTTATAAATTTTTTTAGTTTTTCCTATTTTTAAAAATGTTAATTATTATTGTAATTGATATAATAAAATTTAGCAACGAAATATATTGTGCAAATGCAAAGCAAGAACCAACCTGCATACATTCAACTTTATAAGCTGATATTAAACTTATTGGTAAAACACTAAAAACTCTCCATGTTAAACCATATTTTAAATATAAAGCAATAAATAAAATAACTCCAGACACAAATACAAGTACTGATTCTTGTGTATATTCATTATCACAGAATTTTATTTTTGCAGATGGATTTCCAAATTGTCCAAAGAATCCCATTTGGATATACGTATTAAATATAATAGGAAAATAAAAATTGAATAGATTTTATTTTTGAATTTTAATAATATAATTTAATGGAACTGGATTTTATTCAACTTGTTAAAGATAATATTTCTTTAACCTACCAAAATAATATTTTTACTTCTCATGATAATTGTAATTGTTTAAATAAATTACAGTTAATGACTAATTGTTTATCATCATCTGATGAATATTTTCGATTTAAAAAATCTCTTTTTTATTACAACCAGGAATTTAAAAACATTAAAACTCTCCAATGTAATCATAAATGGATAACTATAAACGCGACAAAATTAATAGAGGATATTTACTCAAGTTTAAACGATGAGGATGATAATCATATATAATTTTTTCATACTCAGATAATTTTTTTAATTTATTTTGTCTTTTTACTTTACTAAAATTTAAATTTTCAGATGATTGAATTATTTTAATAATTAGTTGATTGGATAAAATATATGTTTTACATTTTCTTATTAAAATAATTTTTCCTAGTTCATTAATAAAAATATTATCACTATCATTTAATTTTAATGAATTAAAAATAAATGGCTCTGCATTTTCTGCACATACAAATAAATTTGAAACCAAATTATTATTATATGTTTGGTTTATAATATTTTTCACATCATCTAACTTATAATTTCCTGGTAAAACTTGAATAGATTTTTTAAATTCATAATAAAATTCTTCATCAAACAAAGAATTATAATTAATTAATTTAATATTTAATGTCATTTAATTCATATTAATAATTTTTTTTTAAAGGTATTTAAAATTTTTTTATCTATTATAAGTATAATAATGGCAAATAAAAGCCCCTCTGTTGCACTAGTTATTTCAAATGAATATGGTAATATTCCACAAATCAAATTAAATGGTTGTTATAATGATGCAGACAATTTTATAAATACTATAAAAAATATTAATCCAAATACTAGATTTATTATTATGAGAGATAACTTACCTCAGTCTTCTCCATTATTTCCTTCAAAAAAAAATATTATTAATCAGCTTAATTCCTTTTGTTTATTACCAGAAACTGTTTCTTTTTTATATTATTCAGGTCATGGGTCTTCAGTTATTGATGTTAATAAGGATGAATCTGATAAAATTGCCGGTTTTTCAAGTGCTACAATTCAACGTAGAAGTAAAGATTCTTCAAATGGAAAATTTAAAGACAGTTGTCTTGTTACAAATGAAGGAGAAACATATGGTTTTTTAATTGATGATGAAATAAACAATTGTTTTAAAAACCTTTCAAGTAACAAAAGAGTATATGCATTCTTTGATTCTTGTAATTCTGGAACTGTTATAGATTTATATTCAATATTTTTTACTGACCCAAAAAATAAAAAAAAATTTTCAGCAAAAACAATTTCTGATTTACTTATTGAAATGAAAAATCCAGCAAATAATACTGGTATTTTATCTGCTTATTACACAAAAAAATCTAATGAAATTAAAGGAATAATAATTTTAGTTTCAGGAACAAGAGATAACACATACAGTTATGAAGGAAATAATTTAGGTCAAACAAGTGGTAATTTCACAACAAGGCTATGTTGGTTATTAAACAACGGTATAGGAAAAATGACAATTAACGATTTTTATTTAACAATTGTTGGTTTATTAAATAATCCAGAACAAATTCCAGTATTAACATGTTCAAAATTTATTTCACTAACAAGAACAACAATGGCTGATTTTGACAATGGAAAAGAATTAAATAATATTAAAATTCCATTTCCAATGGGTATTCAACAATTGAGCAAAAATATTTCAACACCAACATTAAAAATTGGTGAATATGAATCAGATACTGACTATAATACATCAGATGATGAAGTTTTAGTTATTGACCAAATTGATAATAATATTTCAACACCTGTTACAGAAATTGATAATGAAATTAAACTACAATTAGCAAAAGCTGAAGAACAAGCTAAGAAAGCAGCTGAAGAACAAGCTAAGAAAGCAGCTGAAGAACAAGCTAAGAAAGCAGCTGAAGAACAAGCTAAGAAAGCAGCTGAAGAA
>JACCDI010423796.1_pt1 | contig 28368 bp, 35 predicted proteins | sample 7442791 | NCBI WGS metagenome assembly JACCDI01 (sample SAMN15323434, study PRJNA562643) | freshwater metagenome | isolation source: river surface water | place: USA:Blue River Watershed | collected 2017-08-15
CAAATGGAATACTCAGTTTTTTACAAGAGATTGTTTAAAAAGACTTCTCTAATAGAATTTATAGAGAAATACCCAGAGAAACCTTGGGATTGGGATGATATTTCTCAGAATCCTAATATTACTATGGAAATTATAGAGAAATATCCAGAGAAACCTTGGAATTGGGAATGGATCTCTTGGAATTCTAATATCACCATGGAAATTATAGAGAAATATCCAGAGAAACCTTGGAATTGGGATGGGATTTCTAGAAATCCCAATATAACTATGAAATTTATAGAGAAATATCCAGAGAAACCTTGGAATTGGGGTTGTATTTCTCAGAATAACAATATCACCATAGAATTCATAGAGAAATATTCAGAAAAATCTTGGGATTGGGGTTATATTTCTAAAAATCCCAATATTACTATGGAAATTATAGAGAAATACCCAGAAAAACCTTGGGATTGGGGTTATATTTCTAAAAATCCCAATATCACTATTGAATTAATAGAGAAATATTCAGAAAAATCTTGGGATTGGGGTTATATTTCTAAAAATCCCAATATTACTATGGAAATTATAGAGAAATACCCAGAAAAACCTTGGGATTGGAGTTGTATTTCTTGGCGCATCTTACCACCCCATATTTTTCCGTTTTGATTTTTTTAAATTTCATTTTTCATCCAAATGGAATACTCAGTTTTTTACAAGAGATTGTTTAAAAAGACTTCTCTAATAGAATTTATAGAGAAATATCCGAATAAACCTTGGGATTGGGATTATATTTCTGAGAATCCTAATATTACTCTGGAAATTATACAGAAATATCAGTACCCACATGTCCCTCATATCAAGCAACCTTCTGTTGATTGGTATTGGATTTCTCACAATCCTAACATTACTATTGAAATCATAGAGAAATATTCGGATAAACATTGGAGCTGGTCGAGAATTTCTCACAATCCAAATATTACTATGGAAATCATAGAGAAATATCCGGAGAAACCTTGGGATTGGGGTTGGATTTCTGGCAATCCCAATCTCACTATAGAATTTATAGAGAAATATCCCAAGAAACCTTGGAGCTGGTCGAGAATTTCTAACAATCCCAATATTACTATGGAATTTATCGAGACATATCCAGAGAAACCTTGGCATTGGGATTGGATTTCTAACAATCCCAATATTACTATGGAATTTATCGAGAAATATTCGAATAAACCTTGGGATTGGGATTATATTTCTGAAAATCCTAACATTACTATGGAAATTATAGAGAAATATCCGAATAAACCTTGGGATTGGGATTATATTTCTATGAATCCTAACATTACTATAGAATTTATAGAGAAATATTCGAATAAACCTTGGGATTATATTTCTGAAAATCCCAATATTACTATAGAATTTATAGAGAAATATTCGAATAAACCTTGGAATTGGGAACGAATTTCTTTGTTCATCTCACCTCCCCATATTTTTCCGTTTTGATTTTTTTTAAATTTCATTTTTCATCCAAATGGAATACTCAGTTTTTTACAAGAGATTGTTTAAAAAGACTTCTCTAATAGAATTTATAGAAAAATATCCAGAGAAACCTTGGGATTGGGATTATATTTCTCAGAATCCTAATATTACTCTGGAAATGATAGAGAAATATCAGTACCCACATGTCCCTCATAGCATGCAGACTTCTGCTGATTGGTATTGGATTTCTAACAATCCTAACATTACTATCGAAATTATAGAGAACTATCCGAATAAACCTTGGATTTGGAGTTCTATTTCTAACAATCCTAACATTACTATCGAAATCATAGAGAAATATCCGAATAAACCTTGGAATTGGGATTATATATCTAAAAATCCTAACATTACTATGGAAATTATAGAGAAATATCCGAATAAAAACTGGAATTGGGATTATATTTCTAAAAATCCTAACATTACTATAGAAATTATAGAGAAATATCCTAATAAAAACTGGGATTGGGATAGGATTTCTTGGAATCCAAATATTACTATGGAAATTATAGAGAAATATCCAGACAAACCTTGGAGTTGGAGTTATATTTCTGAAAATCCTAATCTTACTATGGACTTTATAGAGAAATATCCAGAGAAACCTGTCCCGCGTAGCGGGCAGCCTTCGGCTGACTGGAATTGGAGTTCTATTTCTCACAATCCTAACATTAATATGGAAATCGTAGAGAAATACCCAGAAAAACCTTGGGAATGGTATTGGATTTCTGAAAATCCTAATATTACTATAGAATTCATAGAGAAATATCCCAAGAAACCTTGGAGCTGGTCGAGAATTTCTGGAAATCCTAATATTACTATGGAAATGATAGAGAAACATCCAGATAAACCTTGGGATTGGGGTTTTATTTCTTGGCGCATTTCACCGCCCCATATTTTTCCATTTTGATTTTTTTTAAATTAAATTTTTTAAATATTACAAGACTATACCAAAGAACCTATTTCTGGTCAAAGTCTATCCCTAGTCGCATCAAGGATAATACACATGACAGACTTTGACCAGAATTACCATGAAAGGTATTTTCCCATACGATCAACCTTTATCCAAATATCACTCATATTGTATATCTAATATACCTAGATAATCTCGGATATTCATAACTTCAATCATAACAGCAAGTCGTTCGCTTGAAGTTCGATCCATCTCTGTTGTATCTGATGTAAGTCTGTACCATATTTTACTTTTTCGAGTGTAACGGTTTAATATTTTTTTGGTAATATTTGAAACATTTAAAGAAATATTTTCAGTTTCCTTTTTAAAAAATATTTCTTGAATTCTTTGCCATAAAGTTTTCTTTTTTATAATTTTCTCTATTTTTTTCAGAAATTCCCAAAAAAGCTGTTTCATTACAGAATTAAACTTTTTTCTATTTATATTCTGAATATCCACATGGTTGAACAGAAGAATAGCCATAAAATTGGTATTTATATATAAATCTAAATGACAATCCATTTCTGGATCTCTTTCAACCATTTCTGGAGTTAAATCAAAGAAATCCATTTTTTGGGTATTCTTTACAGGAATAAACAATTTTCTATACCAATGCGCGTATTTCATTGGTATAACTGAAAAATTAACTAAAAACTCATTTTATATTTTTTTAGAGAGGCGTTTTAACGGGAACTGAGATGTTGGAACAAATAACACCCCAACTGAACTCCTCATCACCTGAATATTCCGATAGATATGACATGTCTTTCAATGTTATGTTTGGATTGTTGGAAATAAAACGTATTCGATCCCATAAATAGGAATTCTGTATAATATCACTTGGTAAGATATTTGGATTCAAACAGAGTCTAGGCCAATTCCAAGGTAGTTTCGGATGTTCAGTGATATCTTCCATTGTTATGGAAGCACATAAACAAACAGCTTCCCAATTCCAGACTATTTCCGGATGATTCAGAAAAATCTCCAATGTTATATTAGGATTGAAAGAAATTTGTTCCAAATTCCATGGCAGGTTTGGATAACTTTGAATGTTTTCAAAAGTTATGTGTGGATTCTTGGAAAGCCCAAAAAAGTTCCATGGTAGTTCTGGGTGAGATATAACGTCGTTTATGGTTATATAGCCACCCATTGAGATAGCATCCCAATTCCAACCTTTGACAAGAGTCGTTTCCGTATTACTGTGGAATTTATCACTTTCACCCTTTTTCTTTACGAAACGACCATTTGGATATTTTAGAATAAACTCCAGAGTTATGTTTGGGTTCCAAGAAACATGTTCCCAATTGAACCAAAATGGATATTTCTCTATAATTTCCAGAGTTGTATTAGGATTTCGAGTTATATAGTACCAATCCCAAGAATATTCTGGATTTTCTAAAATATCATCCATTGTTATGTCCTTGTTTATTGAAAGTCCTGGAAAAGACCACGGCATTTTCGGATGGTTCTGAACAAAGTTGATTAATTTTTTCTTTTTAAATAACCTATCATAAAATATGGAAGTTTTCATATTTTTATGAAAATTAATAAAAATCAATGAAAAAATCATTTCGAGTAAATATCTGGGAATTGTAAAAGAAGCTTTACAATATTTTTATGTTCATTAACAGAAATAACACTACCATTGAGATTAGTTATCGATGACCTATATGAATATGGGTATATTGGTATATTGGTATATTGGTATATTGGTATTACTCATAGCTTCTGTATAACCCATGAAAAAATTGGTTATAACCGAAAAATTAACTAAAAACTCATTTTTGGGAGTCTGTTTGAATAAAAGAATTTTTTTTTAAAGTATTTCATGAATATTACAAAAAATCATCCATACCAATCACTAACATAAGAGTTTGCATCGGAATTTCCATCGAAATCAGAATATTCAACAGAATTGCTGTCAATTTCGTCAACGAGTCTTTTATAAGGTATTCTTTCTCCAGATATTCCCTCCCATACTTGTCGCCAATGTCTGGGATGTGTCAGACAAGTGACAAATCTATCTATCCAGAAAAGTCCCAGACTGTCAAAATTCTCTCTAAAATATGATTCGATATTTTTAATAAAGAGTTGCCTGTTTGAACATTTTTCTATGATTTTGTTCAAAAAATATCGGAAACTTTCAGTTCTTAACTCTCCAAAGGCTGTTATTGGAATGTTGTTATCATCCATGACAATCAATAGAGAAACAAAACTTGGGTTTAAACACAAAAGTTGCCAATTCCATTGAAGATTCCAATGTTTCTGTACCATTTCTGGTGTTATCTCATCATGATTAGTATGCCAAATTACAGTATTGTTAAATTCTGGTGTTTCTGTTCGAATAAATAGCTTTCTATACCAATGCGAGTATTTCATCAAGACTAACGAAAAAGTTGAATAAAAATCATTTTCAAAAAATATCAGTAAATAGTATTTTGTTATTCCTGGTTATTCCTTGTTATTCCTCGTTATCCTTGTTATTCCTCGTTATCCTTGTTATTCCTGGTTATTCCTTGTTATTCTTCAATTATTGTTTTTCCAGTTAAATCTGTCCACAAATAGGATGCGCAATACCAATTATCTATAGATACAACAGCTTTTACTATTAAATCTAACTCGGTATTTTTGTTATAATGAATGTTATAATTAAAATTATAGATATTTGCTAATCGTTTAATAAACTCTTTTTTATTTAAACATGAATCGTATATGTTTTCCAGAAATTTCCGGAAAACATCAAAAATTTTGGAATTTAACTCATAAATCTTAATATCTTTTGTATCTAAATTAAACAACAAAATTGACATAAAATCGTTGTTGTTGTATAAAAAGGTCCAATTCCATCGAAGATCACAATGTTTCTGTACCATTTCTGGTGTTATCTCATCATAATTAGTATTCCAAATTACAGTATTGTTAAATTCTGGTGTTTCTGTTCGAATAAACAGTTTTCTATACCAATGGGAGTATTTCATTGGTATAACTGAAAAATTAAATAAAAAATCGATTCTCTTTCGAAATATTGGAATATTCATGTAAAACTCTGTCATTCTCTGTCATTCCATGTAAAACTCTGTCATTCTCTGGCATTCCATGTAAAACTCTGTCATTCTCTGTCATTCTATATAAAAATCTGTGAATTCCTGTCATTCTATATAAAAATCTGTGAATTCCTGTCATTCTATATAAAAATCTGTGAATTCCTGTCATTCTATATAAAACTCTGTCATTCTCTGTCATTCCATGTAAAACTCTGTCATTCCATGTAAAACTCTGTCATTTTCTGTCATTCCCTGTAAAACTCTGTCATTCCATGTAAAACTCTGTCATTCCATGTAAAACTCTGTCATTCCATGTAAAACTCTGTCATTCCCTGTAAAACTCTGTAATTCCCTGTAAAACTCTGTCATTCCCTGTAAAACTCTGTCATTCCCTGTAAAACTCTGTCATTCCATGTAAAAATCTGTCATTCCCTGTAAAACCCTGTCATTTCCTACTATTTATTTTCCAATAACTGTAATAGTATAGAGAATATCGCCTAACTGTAGACTTTATAATTATTTCACTTTTTCAGACAAAAGGAATAGAATCATAATATATTCCTACTATTTGAAACTTTCTTCCGTGTATTTCAGAAAAATCATCCGGTGTAATTCTTACGCGATCAAGTTCTTCTACTAAATCTCTTATTTCACGATTCCCCTGAATAAAGACAAGGATATTTCTGCTATATCCATATAAAGAGTTTATATAATGATCCAGTTTTTGAATAAATTTTTCTTTATTCCCACACATATCTATAATTTTTTCCATAAAAGTTCCAAAAGACTCGTTTCGATAATCATGTAATGTAAAATTTTCCGTAGTATCACTGACATTTTTATCACATATCAAAAGGGAATTGAAATGTGGATTTTTTAACAGAGCTTCCCATTCCCAGTTTAAATTCCAATATTTCTGTACCATTTCTGGAATTAATTCGGAATAATCCTGAATATCTATATATCTGTCAAATTTTGGTGTTTCTGTTCGAATAAACAGTTTCCTATACCAATGGGAGTATTTCATTGATATAACTCAAAAATTAAATAAAAAAATCAATTTAGTTCAATTTAAAAAATTATCAGTATTTATCAATAATAACCAATGTTTCTGACACTTTACAGATTTTTTGAATCATTTGACAGATTTAATGTTTTCAACATATTTCGAATGTGCAAGAGATGTAGAAAAAATACTGATAATACTGATAATACTGATAATTCTCGAAAAAATGTGGTTGAAACAACTTTTACTGTTTCAACCACAGATGTCTATCAGTTTTCGCCACCTTTAACAGAGGAACAGAAAGTTCAAATACAAACAGAACTGATAAATTCTGTTAGTTCTAATTCATATGATAAAGTACTGAAATTACTCGAAATAGGGGCGGAACCTCTGGATGGAATAAGAATAGCCAAGTCTCCGAATATATTGAGCCTTTTATATCGATTTGAAAATGAGAGACGCGTTGTAAGAAAAAATATATAAAGAAAATTTTTTATCAATAAATGTCAAGTGATAAAAAAATTATAAATGATATAGACGTTTTGAATCCTCAACTTGTTCCAAATGACCAAACAGTATCACCACTTTCGTCTATTCCACACAGTCCGTCAAAAAAACCTAAAATTCCCACCAGTATTCTCTATGGCAATTTTGCAACAATAGGCATGTCTGTATCGGCTGTTAAAATAAAAGAGGAAATTTTAACTGAACTTTATGGAAAAATGTACGACCGTTTGTATAATGAATTATATGAAAAACTATACAAGGAATTATCGTCTGAATTTTTTAACCGAAATGACTGGGTAAGAATTATAGAAAGTCCAGAAAATTCCAAAAAAAATCAAAAAGAGTCAGATTCTCCAGTTTCGTAATTTAACAGAGCCATACGGAAAGTTAGGTCAAAGTCTGTGTCATCCATATAATGACCATCTTTACAATATTCTTCCCATAGTTCAGTTCTTACAGCTGATATATTTTCTCTCACAAATAACCGAAAATATATTCCTTTCACAGGGTCTCGGAAACTTCCATTAGACATCTCTTCTGTTATTTTATCAGAGTTTTTATCCTTTCGAATTCTTGCGTTCATTCTTCCAAAAAACGCGCCTTTGAGTTGGTCAGTAAAGGACATTTCTATTCCAACATTTGTGATACCTGTCAGAACATTTACCAATCGACTGGCAAAACCTGAGGAGCACGTATCCACCATGTCATTTAACTCATCAAACACACGTTCGGTCAATAACTCATCCTTGCATGCAAACGCCCATATTCTACACAAAATACCTCTTAGATTCATTTTTAGGTTTCCATACAGAGCTGAGTCTATTCGAATACGATTGAGAGAAATATTGGCATTTTCGTTAAACCGAGCATGTTTCCGAATTTCTTTTTCAACTTTTTCCATACTTGGAACTATTCTTATTTTATTTGATAGAAATTCCAGAGATTTTTCGACAGACTTTTCCACAGACTTACTATGAACATTCTGAGAGTTCTGATAAAAGTTCTGAAATTTACCAGCAAGTTTTCGAATAAGTTCTTTCCCTTCCATGTTTTCTGGAAAGTATGTTAAAATAACGTCTGTTGCATCGGCACGAGTATTTACGCTGTTATTTTCATTTCTTGCTATTTTTAACAGGAAATTTAAATAGTCTTTTTTATTTGTCGGATGTTTTGAATAACTTGGATAACTCGGATAACTCGGATAACTCGGATTACCCTCTTTCGAATCGTTAAAAGTATACAGAGATAGAATCTTTTGACATGCTATAACATGGTAACGAATATCACAATCCGTGTTTAAAATTTTTTTCAAACAATATTCACAGAAATTTTGTGAAAGTTTATCAGCAAACTGAATAAAATTGACTGGATGTATTCCATTTTCTGAGTTAATAACGAGGCGGTCTATATATGACGGAATTTCTTGAGTAAATTCTGATTTACACAGAGTCTCTATAAAATTCATTTCAAATATGGCAAGAAAGCGGTTGTGATGTAAAAGGTTATTTATCAGAAAATAACCAATGGATTCAGTAGCACTGTCTTTATCATTTCCTATGAAAACCATTGGAATATGCATTCTCAAATTTTTATCAATACTTTCACACAAACATATTTCTTGCAAATATTCCTCCAGAGTTTTCAGTTCAGATATTCTAAACATTGATAACAGTTGTTCCAATGTTTCTGATTGAACTTCAGCTGAGGATTCCTGAAATAGTTTTACCAGAGAATTCACAGTTGCTGTCATGTCATATAGATTTTTAGGATTTTCGTTTATTTGTTGTGTATCGTTTGAAATTTCTTTTTCCAAATCTTCCAGAGATGTTGTCATTTAGGTTTATTAAAAAATAATTATTCTTTAACAAAAATTAATGTAAAAAAATTGTTTCGAGAGGTATAACTCTATAGGAAATGGTTGTCTGTGGGATAAGTTTCTATAAAAAATCAAGAAATCAAAATGGGAAAACTATGGGAGGCGAGATAGTTTTTAAAATTCCTCGCCAATCCCAGTTGACCGAAACTGGCTGTTCAATACATAGGGCAGTTCCATTGGGATATTTCTCTATGATTTTCATGGTAATGTTAGGATTTTCAGAAATATAACTCCAATCCCAAGATTTCTCAGGATATTTCTCTATAAATTCTATTGTAATATTAGGATTCCTAGAAATTGCTCTCCAATCCCAAGGTTTCTCTGGATATTTCTCTATAAATTCCATAGTAATATTGGGATTTCCAGAAATTTCCCACCAATTCCACTGTTTATTCGGATATTTGTTTATAATTTCTATAGTAAGATTAGGATTTTCAGACACTCCATACCAATTCCAGGGTTTTTCTGAATATTTCTCTATGATTTCCATAGTGATACTAGGATTTTTTGAAATAGAATACCAAAACCAATTCACCTCTGGATATTTCTCGATGAATTCTATTGTTAAATTTGGGTTTCCAGACATCCAACACCAATTCCAAGGTTTTTCTGAATATTTCTCGAAAATTTTCATAGTAAGATTAGAATTGCTAGAAATAAATTCCCAGACATCCGAGAGAAGCCTTCGCCAGAACCCTTTAGACGCCTGCTGACCTATACGAGAAACAGATCTCTTCAAATATTTCTCTATAAATTCCATAGTGATATTGGGATTGTTAGCAATTCGTTCCCAATTCCATGGGTTTTCTGAATATTTCTCTATGATTTCCATAGTAATATTGGTATTCCAAGAAATCCAATCCCAATTCCAAGGCTTGTCTGGATATTTCTCTATAATTTCCATTAGAGATTTCTTTTTAAACAATCTCTTATAAAACTCTGAATATTTCATTTGTTATTCAAATGGAATTAAAAAAAATCAAAATGGAAAATTCATGGGAGGCGAGATACTTAGCAGAATCAAAGACCAATCCCAAGGTACTTTTGGATATTTCTTTATAAAATCTATTGTAATATTAGGATTTGCAGAAATTTCTCGCCAATCCCAGTCATCCGAAATATTCAGTGGACAGAATTCTTCGGATGACGACTGATTGTTATACAAGACATGGTTTTCTGAATATTTTTCTATAATATCCATCGTAATATTAGGATTTCTGGAAATCCATTTCCAATTCCAGTCTTTCTTGAGGTTTTTCTTTACAAATTCCATAGTAAGATTAGGATTATAAGAAACCGAATCCCAATCCCATGGTTTTTTTGGATATTTTTCTATAATTTCCATTGTAATATTAGGATTTGCAGAAATACATTCCCAATTCAAGTCGGCTATAATTCGCTGTCCGATACAAATGACAGGCCCATTTGAACATTTCTCTATAAATTCCATGGTAAGATGAGGATTTCCAGAAATGTCTTTCCAAATCTGTCCGTCATTCATGACAAGCTTCGTTGGATATTTCTCTATACATTCTAGAGTGAAATTAGGGTTGCTCAAGATCCAATCCCAATCCCAAGGTTTTTCTGGAAATTTCTCTATAATGTTCATGGTTATATTAGGATGACAAGAAATCCATTTCCAAGACCACGGTTTATCCAAATATTTTTCTATAAAATTTATATTTATATTCGGATTCATAGAAATAAAACGCCAATCCCAAGGCTTTTCTGGATATTTCTCTATAAATTCCATAGTAATATTGGGATTCTGAGAAATATAACTCCAATTCCAATAGTTAGAAAAAGATTTTAGGGCAGATTTATTCAAATATTTTTCTATAAATTCCATTGTAATGTTAGGATTTCCGAAAACATGTTCCCATTCGAATTTCTCTGTATAGTTTTCTATAAAAAAGAAAGATTTTTTAAACAATCTCTTATAAAACTCTGAATATTTCATTTGTTATTCAAATGGAATTAAAAAAAAATCAAAATGAAAAATTCATGGAAAGCGAGATACTTTTTAAAATTCCTCGCCAATCCCATGTTTTGTTTGGGTATTTTTCTATAATATCCATAGTAATGTTAGGATTTTGAGATATTGCATCCAACGCCAGTTTTTCTTTGGGTATCTCTCTATAATATCTATAGTCATATTGGGATTTCTAGAAATCCAATGCCAATCCCAAGGTTTCTCTGGGTATTTTTCTATAATTTCTATAGTAATGTTAGGATTGTCTGAAATAAATGCCCAACTCCAAGGTTTCTCTGGGTATTTCTCTATAAATTCGATCGTTAGATGAGGATTCTCTGAAAGATATGCCCAATTCCAATTAAATGACTCACCCACTATATAAGAAGCATGACCATCTATATGTTTCTCTATAAATTCCAGAGTTATATTAGGATTTTCCGACATAGCCTTCCAATCCCAGTAATGCAAATATTTCTCTATAATTTTCATGGTAATGTTAGGATTGTAGGAAATAGCACACCAATCCCAGTTTTTATTCGGATGTTTCTCTATAATTTCCATGGTAATATTGGAATTGTTAGAAATCCACAACCAATCCCAAAGTTTCTCTGGATATTTCTCTATAAATTCAATATTAATGTTAGGATTACGGGAAAACCATTGCCAATCCCATTCAACAAATGAATGTTTGCTGTTTAAAAATGATGTTTTGAGATACTTTTCAATAATTTCCATTGTAATATTTGGATTCTGAGAAATGTGTTTCCAATAATTCGGGGATTGTTGAATATGCAAGGGAAGCGTGTCAGAATATTTGTCAATAATTTCCATCAAACATTTTTTTCGAAATAATCTCTTATAAAAAATTGAGTATTCCATTTGAAATAACAAACAGAATTTAAAAAAATCAAATTATAAAATTTTTTTCGTATTTTTCATATCCGATATTTAACAAAGGAAATAGATTTTCTCTAACGAATATCATCGTTTGTCCAGTATGTTGAACAAATTGGTACCCTTTGGAAACTGACATGTCTATGAGAAAGTTCAGCTTTTCCAGTTCACTTCCACTTTCTATTATAACAATATTGGGAAAATAACTTTGAATTTTTAACCACGCGTTTGTGGCAAATTTTCCGTATAATCCAAGAATGTCAAAATTTTTCTCATAGTTTGTTAGTTCTATAACATCGTCCAGATTAAACCTTTCTGGAATTTTTATTAGGGCGATATTTAACAGGTTTTCTGTCTTGCGAATTTCCACCAATTCTGGGTTTAATTCATAGTCTACATACAAGGTTGGTGCGCCATTCTTGGCCAATGCTAGTGTATTACGATAATTTCCAAGTTCGCAGATAAATGGTTTAATTATTTTTAACCTTGTCAGAATTTCCTGTAATAACCCATCTTCTCCGTTAGTTGAATAAATATTGTGAGAAAATTTTTCATAAAATGTCATTTATTTATAAATTTTTCGCAATATTTAGAGATGTCATCAGAGAAATCGTTATTATTGATGTATTCATCGCAACACTGTCAACCTTGTTTGTTCTCATTAAAACTAATAGAGCCATCGCATCTATCAAAATAATAACACTTGTTTTATCTCGAAAATCCATGTCTGAAATATTTTTGAGTTTAAACAGACATACGACGACTATGAAATTACATATCACTGTTAGTCCTAAAAGAAATGATACTATTGCTGGAAATTTTTTAACACCGTCCTTTTGGTCTCTTCCCTTTACCATCATATATATTAGTCCACCGGCGTAGAATAAAAATCCAAGAATAGCCATGGCATATGCCAAAGATTTAAAATTTATATCCATTTTATAAATGGCATTTTTTTTATTTTTAACTTTGCACCCCTGTTTTTATTGGATTATTTCGAATGATATGGTTTATTCAGAAATATCCACAGATAGTCAAGAAAATATTGACAGGAATGACAGTATTTACATGGAAAACAGTATTGACAGGAATGACAGGGAAAACAGGAATGACAAGAATGACAGGGAAAACAGGAATGACTGTATTGACAGTAATGACAGTAATGACAGTATTGTCAGGAATGACAGTATTGACAGGAATGTCAGAAATGACACAAATTTCTCAGATATATTAACTAATAATATTTCAGGGAATGTAAATATGAAAGAAAACGACATACTGGTATCTCCCAACGTTTTCAATAGCTGGGATGAACCAGAAACATGGGACGACCCAGAATATTGGAATGTTGAATGGACAAATAATTCCAATCCAGAAATTTCTTTAAGTGATAATTTTATAGTCATTAAACAAGAATAATATACCTGTTTAAAAATTCCTTTTTAAACATAAATGTCAAATCCACTTTCCTCTATCACAGATATAGAGAACACTACAGAGATAATAGATTTTCTGTCAAAAATCGCTGTAAATAACACAGTTTTATTTACGAATGGAAATAACAGTTATATTTCCAGTGTAGTGAAAAATCTGTTAAAGTCATATGAACTTGTCGAATCCTCTTCAAGACCTTTTGGAGTTTTCTGTTCAGATTTTCTGGGTTATGAGACGGCTGTAAGAAATGGCATGAATGCTTGTTTCGTAAATATACCCGAATTGAAAATAAATGATCCATCCTCTGACGGGTCTGCGGGTAGGGAGTTTTACATGAGGTTATGTTTCGTAAAAATAATTTTAATAAAATTTATACTAGATTTGGGTTATAATATTTTATACATCGATCCAGATATGGCGTTTTCCCAAAAATGTTTATCGGAACTGTTAAATATTTCAAATGAAATAACATTTGCAAAAAGTATTCCAACAAACGGTAGAATATTTATAAACAGTAATATTATTAGAGCTTATCCCACATGTTCTGTTCGAAAATTATTCGATTTTCGTATTTCTAGAAACTTACAGACATATCTGTCTCTTCTTCCAGACGTATCAGATGAGACTTTTTTACAGCATAACAGTCAGACCATTCCAATAACTATATCCTCTCTGAATTCATTACATTACCCTTCTGGTGCCGATTCAAAAAACTGTGACAAAAATGGAATAAAAATGTATCATGCAAACTGTATAGTTGGGTTATCCAATAAAATAGAATACCTAAAAAATAACAATGTTTGGTTTATTTCTGAAAGTTAAGTTAAAAAAATAACCAAAAAACTAAATGGTAAATATTGTGACTGAAAAAATTTACAAACCTTTGGATAACTCTCTTACAGGGGTTGTTATAATGGTAAAAAATGAGAGCAAAAGAATTTTAGTAACTCTTGAGTCTATAAAAAACATCGCAAATGCGATTATAGTATATGACACTGGAAGTACCGATAATACTATTGAAATTATCACTAATTTCTGTGAAAAAAATAAACTCAATTTATTTCTGATTAGTGGTGAATTTGTGGATTTCTCAACATCTAGAAATGTTCTGTTGGAATACGCGGAAAAAGTTTCTGTAAAATATCTGTTATTGTTAGATTGTAATGATGAACTTCAGGGAGAAACTGGGCTCATTCAATTTATGAAAGAGATGGAAAGTAAGAATGAAAACGCATTTCTTGTTTGTCAACATTGGTTTTCTGGAATGAACGATAAATACTATAATATTCGGTTGATAAAAAATAACTGCGGTTGGAGATATAGAGACCCTATACATGAGTGGTTAAAAGATACAACTATTGATGGGGATAGTCCTCGGTATCCAGTAAATAGAATTCCAGATAGTTATGGTATAGTTATTTATCAGGATAGAACTCAGGATGATGATAAAACTGGTAAAAGATTTCGTAAAGATTTTGTGATACTTTTACAGGAACATGAGAAAAGACCAGACAATCCAAGAATTCTGTTTTATTTGGCTCAGACCTGTCAATCTCTGGGAATGAACCGAGAAGCATTGGAATATTCCATCAAAAGATTAGAACTGCAAGGATTTCAAGAGGAAAGGTTTCACTCTTTTATGCGCTGTGGAAATTGCTGTAAAGCTCTCGATAAACCATTTGAAGAAAGTATCGGATGGTTCATGAAAGCCTATGAACATTCTCCAAGAGTTGAACCTCTTATTGCCATCGCTGACCTTTATAGATTTCGAGCTCTCAAAGAAAAAACTCATAGTCTTTGGCAGTTATCCTACATGTTTATAGTCATGGCTTGTAAATTAGACTATCCTCACTGGTGTTCTCTGTTCGTAGATAAAGGAATGTATGATTACTATCGTTGGCATTTGGCAGGAATAGTGTTTTACTATGTGGGAGATTTTGAGAATGGAAAACTGTGTTGCCTCAAAGCTCTGGAAACTGGAAGAAATATCAAGGTAGATTCCGAGGTTTTGAAATTTTACACAGACAGAGAGTCTAAAATGGCTCCGGAAATAATTTCAAGAGGTCCTCCAGAAATTGCCTCTACAGAAAATAAACTGGAATATCCGTTTAAAAAAGATTTGGCAAGAAAAAAAGAAAAAAATGGAAAATCCAGAAAAGGATGAAAAAGATTTAAAGGATGTAGAGAATGTAAAAAAAATATTCTCTACAGACCCTATTGATACACTCGTAATTAGTGGAGGTGGAATCAAGGGTTTTAACATTCTTGGAGCATTACAGTGCGCTTTTGACACTGGAATTTTAAATAAAGATATTCTTGTTAATTATGTTGGAACATCTGTCGGAGCTATTATATGTTATTTACTAACAATCGGTTATACTCCCATTGAGATATTACTGTCTTTTTATGAACACAAGTGGTTAGACCGCATGCAAAATTTTAACATTGTGTCTCTTTTTAACGGAAATGGTGCCACAAGTTTTAACGGAATTCAGGAATGTCTGGAAAAAATGACGCTATTAAAGATTGGAAAATTTCTCACTCTAAAAGGTCTGTTCGAAATGACTGGAAAAAATCTGTGTTGTATAACATATAATATTTCTCAGGGTAGAACAGAATATATATCTCACACAGAGTTTCCAGACATTCCTTGTTTGGTTGCCTTACGAATGAGTTCAAACATACCTCTGATATTTGACAGGTTTAAATACATGAATAATTATTATCTTGATGGTGGTATTTCTGAGAACTTTCCCATATTATACGGAGAAAAAATAGGAACTTTTGTGTTAGGAATATATCTGAATATAAACAAGGAATCTCTCAAGGATACTCCGTCAGATGGAATAGCAAACTATCTAATAAGAATAATACAAATTCCAATTATTGAATCAACAGAAAAGGCTATTGAAAAAGCTACAAAGAAATCTACCATAGTTCCCATATTTTCTGGAAATGTCAAAAGTCCCATAGATTTTGACATACGAAGTAAAGACCGTCTGGACATGTTCGGCATGGGTTATTCAATAATGAATAAAATTCTCAAAAATAATAACTAATTGATTTTTATAAAAATCCATTTATTCATAAAATGGATTTTCCGTTATATACATCTCTAATGAACTCAGAATTACCTGAACAGATATTTACAGATAAATTAGACAAGAAATTAATCAAAAAAATAAAAAGGAATAGAGATTCCCACGAATATGTGTACGCTCTTATAAAATGTTATTTCATTGAACATGGTGGGGATGCGCTTGTTCCACCGTTTGAGGCATCCCTAGAAACGAACCAGCAAATTGAGTTTGACATTGACCTTTTTCCAGACCAGTTAAAAAATCTGTTATTAAAGTTTCTCAAAATTCATGAGAAAAAGAACCGAGAAGACAAGGAATTTCAGAGTTTTGCAAGCAAAGAGGAAGAACCGACTAAATAACCAAACTACCTCTTACGAACTAAATATCCAAACTTTACAAATATTCCAAAAAATATTAATATGAAAAATATCAAAAATAAAAATATGAAAACCCCATAAATTCTCCATTTACTGTTATTTTCTTCATTTTCCGTTTGTTTTCCACATGTTTCGTCACAGAAAAATCTATAGACTTTTTTATCTTTATAAAAAGCCTGTTCGCCATGCATTTGAGTATTTTTTAACTCTATGGGTTCGCACCTTCCGTTATTACAGTATTTAACTGGAACCATTGGAATAGGTATAAAATACGCGTTGGAATCATCAGAAATCCCCTTATCTTGTGATATTACCATGTTTTTTCCGTGAACAGTTATTAAATCCATAAAAGACGTTAGATAAAATATATCATCGTATGTTATATTTTCTCCAAACTTTTTGTTACGAACATTAATTACAAAAGTATCTGCGTCCTCATTAACATTTCCTATTCCAAACCTCCATATAATTTGGTCATTTTGGCGGTGTAATACAAAAGCTGTTTCTGGTATATTAATTACAACTTTATCACCATTTTTAACCGGTAAAAACTCATCCACACCAGTTCTCATTACCTCTTTTTGAACAAATTGAACGGAAACTGGGTAATCCTTGTCAAAAATCACCCTTTTTTCGAAACTGTCGTTATTATCATCACTTCCAACCGACATTCCCAAATTTCTGTGAACAAGAGTCATTCTATCTCTGTAAAAAATAACATTTGGTTTAAACGGTGGAAAGGGAAATTCATGTTTATTTAAAAATACTGTTGATTCCACATTGTCAAATTCCTTGTATATATCCTTGTTTCTTAACCGATGATAAGGATACATCTCTGGATGGTTCTGTAAAGGCACACAGTAATTTCGGTTATTTCCTTTTACGAAATAACCATGGGAACATTCTGGACCATTTTGACAGATTTCTATACAGTCTTTCAAAGTTTTTACATTTTCACAATACCCGTGAATACCATTGGAACAATCTGAAAGATGAATATTTTGAAATATGGAGTTGCGAAAAAGATACCAATTATTTTCAAGTTCCATGTTTATTCAAATGTTTAAAATCTTTTTTAAAAAGAACGAAATGAAAATAAACCATGGCGTCAAATTCTTTACAGACGAGACGGCAATTTCCACATCTATCAGTGAATACAGCATTAGACAACCCATTGTTCGAACCAGACGAACCTATTCGAGTAGATAAAACTGTGGTCTTATCATGTCCATCTTTCGAGGGAAATGATACATTAACACGAACTGGATGTATTCAGTCCTCTCCCATTCATGCTATACTTTACGCAATAAATCCTGAATATAAAAAAATGAGTCCAAACGCAAGGTTATCGTTAGAACCGTCGAAACCTCAAGAGGTATTTCAAGAATTTTACTATTTTATAACCCAACAGAAACATCCCACTTTACCAGAAACAAAGAAAATAACCGAAAAATATGCCTCAAACCCAAAAATGGTTCAAAATCTGAGTATAATCTTTTCCTTTGTGAAAATATCAGATATAACGTCTGGAAAATATGACAAAGTTTCCACATCTCTCGAAGAAACCTTTTCAACAGAACCCAAAGATAAAAAGGAATATTGTATAAAAAAGACTCAAGAGATTATAGACTATGTTAAATTTCTGTGTAATGATTCTCTAGAAAAATTAGCAGAAAAGTATGATAGAACACTGATTATAATTGGGTCTAACAGAATACCCAAAAAAGTTATCGGTGATTCTGAAAAATATCTGATAATATATGAAAATAACGAAAAAACTCGATATTACGAAATAGTTGGATTATTATTACCTTCTAAAAAAATATTGAGAGAATTTAACAGAAATAGTCCAGTTATTCAGAGAATTTTAAATTTTCTGTTAGGAAAAAGACAATTGTCAAGAGAACCAACTGGAATGTTCCAAGAAAGAACCACTTTTCCGTCTATAGCATCAATGACACGAGAATCTTTTTCTAAACATTCAAAGGAAACAAGGGAACCGAAAGAATTCAAGGAAACAAGAAATTCAAAAGCAACCAGAGATTCCAAGGAAACAAGAAATTCAAAAGCAACCAGAGAAGAACCAGTCTTTAACAGAACTATTGAGTCGAAAAGAACAAGGGAGACAAGAGAGACAAGGGAAACAAGGGAACCGAAAGATACAAAGGCAACCAGAGATTCAAAGGCAACCAGAGAAGAACCATTCTTTAACAGAACTATTGAGTCGAAAAGAACAAATGACACAAGGGAAACAAGAGAGGCAAAGGAAACAAGGGAACCGAAAGAATCCAGAAAAAAGAAAATTATTCAAGTATCAAGGGACGGAGAAGAATCTAACTCGGATACCGATGAGAATGAAAATGAAGAAGAAACTGAGAATGCTGAGGAAACTGAGAATGCTGAGGAAACTGACAACGAAACTGAAAATGCAGATAGTGAAAAAACTCCAAAACGTGAAAAAGCTTAAAGAACAGACTTTTTATAGAAAATGCAGAGATACATGGTATTTGACACAGAAACTACGGGTATTCCAACAAGACTAGGATATGATAAATATCACAGTCCAGAAAAGTGGGAATATTATCAATCCTCTAGAATAGTTCAGATTTCTTGGACGATAAACAGTTTACCTGAGAATAAATGTATGAACAGTTTACCTGAGAATAACTCTACGAACAGTTTAACTGAGAATAAATCTACGAACAGTTTAACTGAGAATAAATCTGTTTCAAAAACTTTTATTATTTCTGGAGATTACCACATTCCAAATTCTCACATACATGGGATTACTGATGAAATCTCCGACCAAAAAGGTATTCCAATAGAAACAGCTCTGACGAATTTTTTAACAGACCTTTCCTCGGTATCTATAATAGTGGCTCATAATATGGACTTTGATATGAATATTATCATGGCTGAACTTTTACACAGCCAATTGGATACCAGCGAATTAACAAAAAAACAGCAGTATTGTACCATGCGAGAAAGCAAGAGAATTTTCCAGTTTGATAAAAATCCCAAATTATCGGAACTTTTCTTTTACCTATTTCCAAAAGAGACATGGATTCAGAAACATGACGCGGAAGACGATGTAAAAATTTGTGAAAAATGTTTCCTCAAACTTTTTCACCTAGAAAAAGATAATAAGAAATGTCTGTAAATTTTTTAAACTTTTTTAAAAAATTTTTCAATAAATGAATATAACAGAGGACACTCAATTTTTCTTATTATTTGTGTTTTCATTTGTATTATTATACACTACTATGCCATGTTCTGTTCAGAAAATAACTGATAATAACAAAAGGTCTATAGATTGGCTAAAACTTGTATTACTATCTTTATTTATATCAGCCTCTCTTACCATAATGCTTGCAGTATTTCAGTTTTCTGTAAAAGAACAAGAAATCTGTAAAATTCAAAAAACTAATTTTTCATTTATACATTAATTTGTGTTATTCCTGTGAATTTCTGTAGACCATGTGAATTTCTGTAAAATCCTGTGAATTCCTGTAAAATCCTGTGAATTCCTGTAGACCATGTGAGTTTTTGTAGACCATGTGAATTTCTGTTATTCTCTGATATTCCTGTGAATTCCTGTAGACCATGTGAATTCCTGTAGACCATGTGAATTCCTGTATACCATGTGAATTCCTGTAGACCATGTGAATTTCTGTTATTCCTGTGAATTTCTGTTATTCCTGTGAATTTCTGTTATTCCTGTGAATTTCTGTTATTCCTGTGAATTTCTGTAGACCATGTGAATTTCTGTAGACCATGTGAATTTCTGTAGACCATGTGAATTTCTGTCATTCTCTGTTATTCCTGTGAATTTCTGTTATTCCTGTGATTTTCTGTCATTTTCTGTTATTACTGTGAATTTCTGTAGACCATCTGAATTTCTGTTATTCCTGTGAATTTCTGTCATTCTCTGGTATTCCTGTTAATTTCTGTTAATTTCTGTTAATTTCTGTTAATTTCTGTTAATTTCTGTTATTTCCACAAATTTCCTATTAATCATCATCCGTATCATTTTCTCGAAAAACGAGTTTGGGATCAATTTCAATAATGTCTTTTGTTCCGTCGGTAGCATTTGTGAAATCTCGAAAAGACTGACGGCAAATAGGACATTCCTTTTTTAACAGCCTTTTCATACATTTGTAGTGAATGAAATGATGACACAGAGGTCTAACAAGTTTAAATCTTAATGGTTCCTTACAAACACTGCATTCGTCTATACCCTCTTTATGGTCAAATACTTTTTCGGAAATACAAAAGGAACATTTGAAAGAATATAAATTATTATGAATTTCACATAGAGACAGAGAATTGAACCATTCTTGGAATTCTGAAAAGGTATCCCTTGTAAACAGAAAAGACCGTGAGTTTTGGTCCAGCAATGTTCCGTAACGAATCTTGCAAACATATTCTATCTTTTCCTCACGAGTAATTCCAGTTTTACAGATGTATATCTGATAATGTTCATTATTCATGACTCCAGAATCGGTTATAGTACTATCACAAAAAGGTGAGTCATCATCCAATATTTCCAATACATCAACGCCTATTACAGTTTTTTCAAACAATTTTTTTTGCATTTTAAATCCTTTGCCTTTTTTCTAAAAATCATTTTAAATCCAAAATGATTTTTTTATTTCGTTTTTATTTTTAACAAAATGTCCTCTTTTATTTTTTTGTTAGATAATGCTGATAATATTCATGATTTGGTAATAGGAACAAAAATGGAACGAATATGTAATAACGTGTTTAAAAATTTTGAACAAACTTTTATAGTTAAAATATATCCATCCTCAGAACATGCAAGAGTTGAGACAAATAATCTGATAAAACTGGAAAATGTTAAAAAAGTGTCAAAAATCATATATTTTGATATATCTGAGAAATTTTCATATGCCATTATTGCAATGGTAAAAGGTAGAGACCTGTTTAACATGATATACGAAAATGATTATAAATATGACGAAAAACTTACCAAAAAAATTTTCAAACAGTTGTTAAAAATTGTATCCAAAATTCACAAAAAAAATATCATTCACAAAGATATCAAGCCTGAAAATATTATATACGATTCAGAAACAGAGAAAATAACTCTGATAGATTTCGAGAATAAACATACATTGGAGTTTGCCAGTCCAGAACAACTGAGCTCGACCAATATTACTAACAAAGTTGATTCTTGGGGAATTGGCTGTACACTTTATAATTTTGTGTTTGGCTATACACCTTTTGGAAGGAACAAGAAAAAAATTTTAACAAAAAAACCCGCATACGAGAAATGGATTCCAAACAATCTTCGGGATGTTTTTGACGGACTTTTAGACAAAGATGCATCTAGTCGTCTTTCAGTTCAAGACGCGTTAGAAATGGATTTTTTCATTTAAAACTATTTCATTTTTTAATTAAATGCCAAAGGACCCAAAAAGTATCAAAGTGATAAAAGTTCCCTTGCAAAAAAAACATATCGATGATAGATATCAGAGTTTTCCGAGCATGCCGCAACTTTATTTGGAACTTTTTGAGAACAAGTCCAAGATTAAACCTGAATTATTAGGAAAGGAATACGTACCAGTTATTAAAGACTCAGCAAGTTCTATAAAAATAGACTCTCGAACTTCCAGCAGTTCGGCAAGCTCGGAGACATCCAGTTCAGATGAGGATGATAAACGCGACAGACATGACAGACATGACAGTCATAACAAAAAGAACAGAGTGGATAAAAATATCAGAACTGACAGGGATAATAAAAATGACAGGACTGACAGTAATAATAAAAATGACAGGACTGATAGAAATACCCGAGAGAATAAATCCGATTCAGAGGAAGAAAAGTCTCTTGTTGACATGTCAGAATCCTCTTATTCGTATGTTGATAAAGAACCAGAGAGAAAAAAGTACGACGAACAGTCTGTTGTTTCTGACGCATCTGGTGACTATAATCAAGCAAGGAACAAATCCAAAAGTTCTTTTATTTCCCAAATGTCAAATGTAAGAAAAGTAGAAAAAGTACAAGATGAAAAGGTTGAGGATATATCTGAAAGACTAAAACGTCTGTTAAAAAACAGAGAAATTGCAAGTAGGTCTTCATCTTCACAGAGTTCTCAGGGTTCTCATGATTCGCATGGTTCTCAGGATTCTCGTTTTCAACCGACAGTTCGACTTCGAGATAGAATACAACCTCGAGATAGAATACAACCCCAACCTCGAGACCAAACAGAACAGGTCGGAGGAAGATTACCACCAAGTCTTCAGGAATTACGCACAAAAGGAGAATATCAACCTATTCGTGAGGTAAGAAATATCTCTCATATTCCTCAGAGTGAATATGAAAGTGAGGATAAAAAGAGAGAATTAATGTTCAAGTTCGAACTATTGAAAAAATCGTTCAATGGGTTAGATACCAATAACATTCCAGAATTTACTATTCATTCAGATTTAAATGAGATGCAAAAAACATATGATTCAACCCTCAGAGTTTTAACAATAGACTCGTCTGTGAGTGATTACAAGAAATATCTAATAGTTGGGTTTTATGTCGTGGAATATCTATTTGGAAATGTATTGGGATTTGACATGTCTGGATTTAGTCAGCAGCAAACAATGTCAATGAAAAGCTATGACAAACTTTTGATAGAACTTGGAGAAAAATCCTATGTTCCTGAAGGAAGTCGTTGGTCTGTAGAGGTTCGACTACTTTTTGTTATTCTGTTAAATACTGCAATGTTTATCTTTGGAAAAATGATAATGAATAAAACTGGGGCAAACCTAATGGGAGCCATGAACTCTCTTAATACGACTGTTTCATCGGTACCTGTCAAACCAAAGAGAAAAATGAAAGGTCCAGTTATTAACACGGAAAAGAGTAATCCTGTAGAACAACCAGAACCATTACAACCGAGGTCTACTGGTGAGACAAATGGCAATATTAAACAGGAACCTTCCGAACAAAAACATGACATAGGTTCTTTAGAGGATTAAAAATAAAACTATTTTTAATAAATGCGTCTGTCTTTTTCTGATACTTTTTTTCAGTTTTCTGAGAATGAAACAGTAAATGGCGTACCGGTCATGAATATACTGAAATATTTTGATATATTAAAATATTATAAATTAGAAAAGGAAATAACAGAAATAACAGGAATAACAGAAATAACAGAAATAACAAAAACAACAGAACCTATCCAATATTTAACCTTTAACTCGCTGTTGAAACATTTTCTGGCTATTCGGCCGTTAGGTAATAGTAGCCCACAATACAGAAAATTAGAGAGATATATTACAGATTAAAATGATTTATTAAATTTTTCTGTTAAAATAACAGAAAATGAAAATATCTTTTTGGTACTCCCGTTTATTTAAAATAGATAGTCAGGAAACTATTGAAAAAGAGCTTTCCTTTACAAACCTTTCTATGATTTCGAATAAAAATATTATTTTGGATGCAAGGAAACTTGATACTTTTTGGAAAATGACATGGACTCTAGATAAAACGACAATGGACATGACTAATTTTATTTTATCTAGAGATTGCAAAGGTATCAAATTTATAAATATTCATTTGGGAGGCTCAGGCTATCTGGAATCAAACCCAAATTTAAATTTTTCGTTTGTTTCAGAAATTTCGAAACATCCATGCAGATGGGATAGCCTATTTGCCAATTCAATGATGACTATTCCAAATATTCAAACTCTGTTGGCAACCCTATCCAAGAATCGTCGTAAAAAGCATCGGGAAGAAATATGGGCTGGTATCTCTCAAAACCCAAATTTAACAATGGAGTTTGTTAATTCCAATCTTGATAAACCATTAGTATGGGAATACATTTTCTCTTTCATGGAGTTATCTGCTGAGTTTATTTCACAGAATTTACACAAGGGACAAGGAATAGATGTTAATACACAGAAAATTCTGTTAAATCCTCATATAACTATGGAATTTATTGAAAAATATTTTCCTAACGGGAATTGGGAATTTTTACCTTTGAACCCAAACTTTGACTTGAAAATGTGTGAAAAATATCCAAATATCAAATGGAACAAGATGGCATTGTTGAAAAATGAAAATGTATCGAAAAATTTGGTTGAGCATATCATTAAGGAAGGAGAAAAAATGGAAAAAGGATTATCACAGGAATCTTGGAAATTATTGTCAGGGTTAGATTTGCCTCTATCTTTTTTTCGAAAATATTCGAAATTGCCATGGCAATTAGCGGAATTGTCTAAAAATCGAAACCTAACATTAAAATTTATACGAAATTTCAAAGGTGGCATTGGTCAATGGGATTGGAGGCGAATATCTGATATAATAGGAACGGCTGAGAAATATCCATTATGAATCCATGGTGTGAGAAAACTTTTAAAAATGATTTTTGAAAGAAAAAAGGAAAAATAAAATGCTTTCAAAAAGTTCAGATGAGGTCAAAACTTCCCGTCAAGATTCCCGTCAAGATTCCCGTCAAGAATCTTTTTCTCGAGATTCACGGAAATCTGGTCAAAAATGGGAAACTCTGTATCATAATGGGCCAAACTTTCCAGAGCCGTATGTTCCATTGCCTGACGATGTAAGAATATTATACAAGGGAGAACCGGTTAAACTACCAATTTCTATTAAAAACGAGTTTAATGTCTCGGCTGAAGAAGCTGCCGTGTTTTATGCCCTCAAGTTAATTCTTGAGGAAAAAAAGGGAAGAGCCGTTGATGAGGGATTTAGGGATAACTTTTTCGATGATTGGAAAACTATAATGAAAAGCTCGAAAATGGACGTAAAGATTAAACATGTTGAAAAAGTGGATTTTTCTCCCATTGTCTCTTTTCTGAAAAAAGAGGCGGAAACAAAGAAATTTAGAGACAAGAAATCGTTGGATGAAAAAAAGAAAGCTATTCAGGAAAAGTATGGATATGCCCTTGTGGATGGTGTAAGAACAAAGGTTGGAGCTTATACTATCGAACCTCCAAGTCTGTATGCTGGTCATGGCTCTCACCCAAAAAGAGGTCGTATTAAAAGACGTGTATCTCCTGATGAAATAACAATCAATGTAAGCTTGGATGGAATTCCAGAATGTCAGATTAATGGAAAAAAATGCGAGTGGAAACAGGTGGTATCTAAAAAAGACGCAGTTTGGTTAGCTCAATGGAAAAATAATATTACCGAAAGAACAAAGTATATATATTTAGACAGAAATGAATCTGAATTTGTGGTTGAGTCAGATAAACAGAAATTTGAAAAGGCAAGAAAATTACTTCGAAATATAACAGAAATTAGGGAAAAATACACGCGAGATATGGAAAGTTCAGGCATATTAATTAAACAGCTGTCAACCGCTGTGTACCTATTAGATGTCATAGCTATTCGTCCAAGTACAGAAAAAGACGAGGAAACTGAGTCTAACACTCTGGGACTTACAACATTGCTAGTGGAAAACATTGAAATAAAAGATTCCAAAAATGTTTCTATAAATTTTCTCGGAAAAAGTAGCATTCCGTATATAAAGACTGTAAAAGTATCCAAGCAGGCTGTTAAAAATTTGACAGAACTAATGGAAGACAAGAGACCTACGGACCAGCTGTTTAACCTTGTGGATGCTAACCGACTGAATATTTATCTGTCAAAGCTTGTACCAAATTTTACAGAACTTACATCCAAGGTATTTCGAACCTTCAAGGCATGTACGATTCTTGAGCAAGTTCTGTCAGAAATAGAACTGGATGAAACGGCAAGTCAAAAAGACAAGAAACTAGCTTTTGAACAGGCAAACATTCAAGTTGCTGATGCTCTGAACCATAAAACTCTGACAACATCCACGGATAGAGTCAAAAAAATTCAAGAGAAGAAATCACTGATAGAATGTCGCGAGTGTAAGACTGAAAAGCAAGAAAAAACACGTCAGGAGTCGTTACGACAGATAGAAAGCCGTCTTCAACAGGCCGAAGGAAATATATCTCTGGGAACTTCCAAACAAAATTACATCGACCCTCGAATTGTTGTTGCATGGTGTAAAAAAAATGATGTTGCTATAGAAAAAATTTATCCAATGAAAACTCTGGAGAAATTTGAATGGAGTATGGATACGAAAATGAATTGGAAATTTTAAGATTAATAATGGGTTGATTCGAAAGAAAATTTTTTTGAATATTTTTTGGATTGGTGGGGACTATGGGGAGTTTTAACAATGACTGGAGTTATTGGAGAATTAGAAGATTGACAAGATATATTATCAATAGCTCCCAAAATTTTCTGAAAAATATTTTTTTCAGTTTCTATTGGGCGAATATCAGTTATTTCTGGTACTTTTTTATTCGGTATGTCTATAAATAATTGAGGTCTTGAACTCATTTTATTTCAAAATGATTTTTTTCAATTTTAGTTTATTTTTTCAATGTTTTTCGCACATTATTATAAGAGACTGTTTATACAAACAACGCCTGAAGAATTATTAGTTTCTGGAGACATATCAGACAATGAGTACGATGATGAGATATACAGCCCAGAATTTTCTGAAGAATCCCCTTTACATACGCTTGAATACATGGAAGATAAAGGGAAATATAACATCGAAAATATTAACATGCCTATAGATTTTGCAAAGAAAATAACAAAAAATTATTCTTACAACCCAAATATAACAGTGGAAGATGTTATTGAAGCTCTTCAAAAATATCCCAGATATAGAAAATTTTATGAAGATTCATGGTTTATAGGGTTTGAAAATTTTGTGTCTATTTTTGGTATAAAGTCAGCCGAAGAAGCACCAATGTTATTTTCTAGTCATTATTTAACAACCATAGAAGTTGTTAAAAAGTATCCAAACTTTCCTTGGGTTTTTGAAGAGATGGCTAAATACAACCCAAATATTACAATGGAGGTTGTGAAAAATAACCCAGATATACCTTTACTTCCATATTTTTTCTGTATAAATCCAAATATTACAGCGGAAGAATACATGAAAGTTGACCCAAATTTTTCTTTTACCAAAATTCCTTTTCACGAAAACGTAAATTTTCCAGAATATCGAGTTGATAGAGATGACCAAGGATATCCTCTCAATTTGACACAAATACAAGAAAGAAAATTTCAAGATTTTTTCTTTCGAAAATTTATGGACAATTTTTATTAAAAAATTAATTTTCACCAGCGCCTGAACTACCTCCACCATAACAGGCATTATCAGTATATTCTGGATATTCTGATATATCTCCCGCCTCTCTATTCGCTATGTTGTTCAAAAGTTCCAATGTCTCTTGCATTTGTAGCTTTTTATCTGGATTTCCCTCCTTTTTCAGTTTCTCGGTTATTTTCTGTTCCATCTGATATCTAACATGCGAATTTTTTCTTGCTAGTCGTTTTTCATACAAAACATGTTTCAATTTTTCCTTTGCACCCTTTTCCATTTCTCTACAGAAAAATTTCTTTAAAAACTTTTAGTTTCTGTGTTATCAGATTTTTGAAAAATAAAAAATTTTTTATTTTTCGTTTTTGATTTTTTCGAAATTGTTATAAAAAAATTTTTCGAAAAATTTTTAAATTTCCAAAAACGAAAAATAAAAAATAAAAAATTTTTTATTTTTCGTTTTTCGTTTTTGGAAATTTCTGTTATTCCTGTAAATTTTTGTAGACCATGTGAATTTCTGTTATTCCTGTAAATTTTTGTAGACCATGTGAATTTTTGTAGACCATGTGAATTTTTGTAGACCATGTGAATTTC
>JACCDI010733746.1_pt1 | contig 28353 bp, 27 predicted proteins | sample 7442791 | NCBI WGS metagenome assembly JACCDI01 (sample SAMN15323434, study PRJNA562643) | freshwater metagenome | isolation source: river surface water | place: USA:Blue River Watershed | collected 2017-08-15
CAAGCTGATGCTCGGAACCGACTACCGGGAGGTGGCCGACCTCGTGCCCTGGCGGCACATGGTCTACACCGGCCCCATCGACGCCTTCTTCGACCACCAGTTCGGTCGCCTGCCCTATCGGAGCCTGGCGTTCCGCCACGTGACCTTGCAGCAGGAGCGCTTTCAGCCCGTCGGCACGGTGAACTACCCCAACGACTACGCCTACACGCGGGTGAGCGAGTTCAAACACCTCACGGGACAAATTCACCCGTGCACCTCGATCGTGTACGAATACCCCCAGGCCGAGGGCGACCCCTACTACCCGGTGCCACGGGCCGAGAACGCCGCCTTGTACCGGCGCTACGAAGACTTGGCGCAGGCGCAGGACCGAGTCACCTTCGTCGGGCGACTGGCAACCTACCGGTACTACAACATGGACCAGGTGGTGGGCCAGGCGCTGGCGGCCTTCAGGCGACTGGCAGCACGCCATGCATCCACTGGTGCGCCACAGGCCGCCTGAAGGCCATGGGTGTGCCACTGCAGTTATGGGCTGGCCCCGAGTGCACCGTCAACCGGGTCGGGGACCGCTACAGCGACCAGCTGGCCCGCAGCGGCTTCGCACAGCGCCTGGAGGACATCGACCGCCTGGCGCAACTGGGCATCCGCGCGCTGCGCTTTCCCCTGCTGTGGGAACGCACCCAAGCCCTGGCAGATGCAGAGCCCGACTGGTCCTGGGCCGACGCGCGGATCGGACGCTTGCGGCGCCATGGCGTGGCCGTGATCGCGGGGCTGCTGCATCACGGCAGCGGGCCACGCGGCACCCACCTGCTGGACCCGGAATTCCCCGCCAAGCTCGCCCGGTATGCGCGTGCCGCCGCGCGGCGCTATCCAGATGTCCAAGCCTGGACCCCGGTGAATGAGCCCCTGACCACCGCACGCTTTTCCGCGTTGTACGGGCTGTGGTTTCCCCACCAGCGAGACGACCGCAGCTTCGTGCGGGCCCTGCTGCACCAGGTGCAGGGCACCGTGCAGGCGATGGCCGCGATCCGCGAGGTGACGCCCGGTGCCCGGCTCGTGCAGACCGAGGACCTGGGACTGGCAACCGCCGCCACGGCGTCGATGCAAGAACAGGCCGATTTCGAGAACCTGCGGCGGTGGCTCTCGCTGGACCTGCTGGCGGGGCGTGTGGGCAGGACGCACCCGCTGTGGGCCTGGCTGCTGCAGCACGGCGCACGAGAGGACGAATTGCGGGTCCTGATGGACGCGCCCTGCACCCCTGACCTCGTGGGCGTGAACAGCTATGTGACCAGCGAACGCTTTCTGGACGACCGGCTCTGGCTGTATCCGCCTGCGCTCCAGGGCGGCAATGGTCGGCAGCGCTATGTGGATATCGAAACGGCGCGTGTGCAGGGGGCGCAGATCGGCGGCTTCGGCGCACGCCTGCGCGAAGCGTGGGAGCGGTATGGACTGCCGCTGGCGATCACCGAAGTGCACCTGGGGTGCACGCGCGAGGAGCAGATGCGGTGGCTGCTCCAGGCCTGGCGCACGTCGCAGGCCTTGCGCGAAGAGGGACTGGACCTGCGCGCGGTCACCGTCTGGGCGGCTTTCGGTACCTACGACTGGGACAGCCTGGTGACGCGGGAGGACGGCCACTACGAGCCGGGGCTGTGGGACGCCAGCAGCGATCCGCCTCGGCCCACCGCGCTGGCGCAGCTGGCCGCGCAGCTCGGACGCGAGGGACGGCCGAGTCTGAAGGACCATCCGGTGCTCACCGGCCCGGGGTGGTGGCAACGCGACCTGCGCCTGGCCTACCCCTGCCACGGCGACATCCAGGGGCAGCCGGTGTGCGGACAACCCCTGCTGATCGCGGGCGCGACCGGCACCCTGGGCCAGGCCTATGCCCGCCTGTGCGAGGCGCGCGGACTGCCCTATCACCTGCTGTCCCGGCAAGAGATGGACATCGCCGATCCCGCGTCGGTGGACGCGGCCCTGGCGCGCTGGCAGCCCTGGGCCGTGGTGAATGCCGCCGGCTTCGTGCGGGTGGACGCGGCGGAACAAGAGCCCCGTCACTGGCGCGAGAACGTGGTCGGCGCGCAGGTGCTGGCGGCCGCCTGCGACCGGGCGGGCGTGCGGCTGCTCGCGTTTTCCAGCGACCTGGTGTTCGACGGAGAAGCCACGCGCCCCTACCTGGAGAGCGACCTGCCGCGGCCACTGAACGCCTACGGACGCAGCAAGCTCGAGGCGGAACGGCACCTGCTGGCGCTCGCGCCCCGGGCCCTGGTGGTGCGCACCGCCGCCTTCTTCGGCCCCTGGGACCGCCACAATTTCCTCACGCTGGCGCTGGACGCCTTGCGCCGGGGCGAGTGCGTGATGGCGCCCCATGACCAGTGGGTGTCACCGACCTATGTGCCGGACCTGGTGCACGCCACGCTGGACCTGCTGGTCGACGGCGAGCGGGGCCTCTGGCACCTGGCCAATCGCGGTGCAGTAAGCTGGTGGCAGTGGGCCCGCCTGGCGGCACAGGCTGCAGGTCTGGACCCGGGCCGGGTGCAAGCCTCGGACGTCACGGCGTGCACCGTGCGGGCTGTGCGTCCACGGTTTTCTGCGCTGGCCAGCGAACGCGGTCAGCTGATGCCACCGCTGGAGGACAGCCTGCGCCGCTACCTGCGGGAACACCAGCCCGCGCCGCAGCCGCCGGCGCGCAGCGTACCTGCGGACACACCGCAGGCCCTGCCTCAGGAGGCCTCGGCTGGCACCAGCACCCTGGCCTGACCGCCGCCCGCCGCATAGGCAGGCAGTACCGCACGGGCAATCGCCGCCTGCGCGCCTTGGACACACAAGGCCACACAGGCCCCGCCAAAGCCCGCACCGGTCAGGCGCGCACCCTGCACCTGGGGATGCGCCTGCAGCAGCGACACCAGACGGTCCATGGCCGGCGTCGACACCGCGTAGTCATCGCGCAGGCTGGCGTGGGAAGCATTCATCAGCGCGCCGAAGTCCCGGGCATGCACGCAACCGGCTGCAGCCAACACCCGGGCGTTCTCGGTCAGCACGTGGCGCGCGCGCCGCCGCAGCAACTCGGGCAAACCGTCCAGGGCCTGCAGGTCCGGCACGTCGCGCAGGGACGCAACGCCCAGGAGCCGGGCGGCCTGCTCGCACTGCGCGCGCCGCTCGTTGTAGCCGCTGGCCGCCAGGGACCGCGGTTCGCCCGAGTCGACCACCAGGAGGGCGCTGCCGGCCGGCAGCGGCACCTCGCGCCGCGCCAGGCTGCGGGTGTCCATCAGCAAGGCGCGGGTGGTGCCCGCCAGGCTCGAGGCCATCTGGTCCAGGAGGCCGCAGCGCACGCCGGCATGACGCACCTCGGCGCGCTGTCCCAGGTGCGCGATCTGCACATCATCCAGCGGCAGGTCCAGCAAGCCGCGCAGGCAACGCAGCGTCGCCACCTCGAGCGCTGCGCTCGAGGACAGGCCCACCCCCATCGGCACATCGGACGCCACATGGATATCCAGCGGCTCCAGGGCAACCCCCTCGCGGGCCGTCTCGACCAGGCAGCCGTAGACGTAGCACGCGAAGTGGGCAGCCGGTGGCGCGTCCAGCGTGAAGGCCACGGTCTGGTCCATCGCCTGCGCGTGCAAGCGGAACGCACCCTGGCCGTTGCGGCGCATGCCGACGTGCGTTTGCTGCGGGATCGCGATGGGCAGCACGAAGCCTTCGTTGTAGTCCGTGTGCTCGCCCAGGAGGTTGACCCGGCCCGGCGCGCTGGCCTCGGCCTCGGGGGGCTGGCCGAAGACGGCCTGAAAGCCCCGCGCTGAGGTCATGGCGTGCCCCCGGCCTGCTGCAGCTCGCGCGCCTTGTCCTCGGGCAGGGCGTCCATCGCGAAGAAACCTGCACCGATCTCGGTGCCAGCCAGGAACTTGAGCCGGTCGTGCGTTCGATAAGGCGGCAGGAGCTGGGCATGCAGGTGCCAGCCGGGCGAGGGCTGTCCATCGCAGGCCGCCGGGTACCAGACCATGAGGTAGGGGAACGGCCGCTGCCACAGGGCGTCGTACTTTCGCAGCACGGTGCGCAGGGCGAGCGCGAGGTCGTCCCGTTCAGCGGGCTGCAGGTCCGACAGGCTGTCCACAGGGCGGATGGGGGCCACCCAGACCTCATAGGGATAGCGCGCGCACACCGGCACGAAGGCCACGGCATGGGGCCCCTCGTGCAGGAGGCGTCTCGCGTCACGGCGCTCGCCAGCGATCAGTGCCGACAAGGGCCCCTGCCCCGCGCGCGCGTGGTAGTCCGCCGCCACCTGCCGCATGCGCGCGGGGACCGGCGGCACCACCGGGTAGGCGTAGATCTGGCCGTGCGGATGGTGCAAGGTGACGCCGACTTCCGCCCCCCGGTTTTCGAAGGGCAGCACGTACTGCACGTTCACGTGCGCGCCGAGCAGACGCGTGCGCTCGGCCCATACCTCCAGCAGGAGCGCGACATGGTCCGTCGCCAGGGCCGCGAGCGAGGCCCCAGGGTCCTGCGTGAACACGACCACCTCGCAATGCCCGAACGCGGGCTGTGTGGGAACCACGGCGGCGGGCGCGGGCGGCGCGCCCGCTGGCGGATCGGCCAGTGAAGGGAAGCGGTTGTCGAACACCGCGATGTCCCAGTCTCCCGCCGGCACCTCGGTCGGATGATCCAGGTCGGTGGTCGGTGCCAGCGGGTTGTACTGGGGCGGTGGCAGGTAGGTACGGCCCTGGCGGTAGGCCGCATAGGTGACCCATTCCCCGCGCAGCGGGTGCCAGCGCAGGTGCGGCGCCGCGTCCAGAGGGGCGCGGAAGGGGCTGGGCGCGCGCAGCGCCGGATCGATGGGCCGCCGGCTGTACAGCGTGAGGTGGCGTCCATCGGGCTTGGTCAGGGCAAGCCGGTGCATCACACGCCCGCGGGGATGTAGGTGCGCGAGCGGCGCGTGGCGGCCCGGATCCGCGAGATCGGGATCTTGGGTTGACGGTCGGCCGTGAGAAGGCCGTTGGCTTCCTGGAAGGTGTCGGCGAACTGGGTGTAGCAAAAGCCGCTGAACAGCGCGGTGTGGATCACCGTGTGCAGCAGCGCCTCATACAACTGCGCGAACTCCTCCTCGGTCTCGGCCTGGGTATAGCCCCAGGTCGCCGGCGCGCCGGCACGGGCGCTGGGGCGAAAGGCGATGCCGCCGAATTCACTGAGCATGATCGGTTGCCCGCGGTGCGGATAGCCGTCCAGCGTGAGGATGCGCCCACCCGGGCGCCGCCGGTCAAAGAGCTGCTCGGGCTCGATCTCCGCGCCATAGCGCTGGCGTATGTGCTCGGTGTTGGCGTCGTAGTCATGGATGCCGATGATGTCGGTGGCACTGGACTCCCACCCGTCGTTGCCGATCACCGGCCGGGTGCTGTCCAGAGTGCGCGTGAGGTGGTACATCGCCTCGACGGCGTGGCGGTGGCTTTGCACCGAGGTGAGTTCGGGCACACCCCAGGATTCATTGAACGGCACCCACACGATGACACAGGGGTGGCTGTAGTCGCGGTCGATCGCCTCCGTCCATTCGCGGATGGTGCGCTTGATGGCGGTGCGGGTGAAACGGTAGGCCGAGGGCATTTCCTCGAACACCATCAGCCCCAGACGGTCGGCCCAATAGAGGTAGCGCGGGTCCTCGATCTTCTGGTGCTTGCGCACGCCGTTGAAGCCCATCTCCTTGGCCAGCTCCACGTCGCGCCGCAGCGCCTCGTCGTCCGGAGGAGCGAGCAGCGTGTCGGGCCAGTAGCCCTGGTCCAGGACCATGCGCAGCACGTAGGGCCGGCCATTGAGCATGAAGCGGTCACGCAAGGTATTGACCGATCGCAGCGCGGTGTAGGAGCGGAATTCGTCCACCACACGCTCGCCGCTGATCAGGCGCACCTGCGCGTCGATCAACGTGGGCCGCTCGGGACTCCACAGAAGTTCGTTGCGGAAATCGTCGATGCCGGGATCGGACAGCACGATGAAGCGGTCCACCTCGCCCTCCACCACCCGGTAGCGGTCACGCGCGAGGTCGCGGCCGTCCAGGGACAGGCACAGCTCGATGGCCAGGTCGGGCATCGGGTCGCCGGCGACCCGGGCCTCGAATCCGATGGCAAAGCCCTCCACCCGCGGCGTCCAGCGGATCTTGTCGACATAGGTGCGCGGCACCCGTTCGACCCACACCGTCTGCCAGATGCCGGTGGTGCGCGGGTACCACAGGGCATGGGGCTCGAGGTGCCAGTCCTGCTTGCCGCGCGGCTTGGTCAACTCCTGCGGGTCGTCCTCGGCCCGTACCGTCACGACCTGGCGCCCGCCCGGATCGAGCAGCTGCGTGATGTCCGCGGCGAAGGGCGTGTGCCCCCCCTCGTGCGTCATGGCCAGCCGTCCGTTGACCCAGACCCGCGCGGCATAGTCGACCGCTCCGAAGCGAAGGAAGACGCGGTCGTCGCCGGGCGCCAGGTCGACGTCGCGCTGGTACCAGCAGGCACGGTGGAAACCTGCGTCGCCGATGCCGCTGGCGTTCGACTCGGGCGGATAGGGCACGCGGATTTCCAGGGGCCAGTCCGCAACCGCGGCAGGGTCCTGCCATGCGCAGCGGTCGTCGTAGCAAAAGCGCCAGGGTCCATTGAGCGAGGTCCACTGGGCGCGCTGCAACTGGGGACGCGGGTAGGCGAAGTCCAAGGCCATCTCCTTGCGAGCCGGCCGGGCAGCTTAAGGAATTTCAAGCGCGCCGTGTGGCTGGACGGCACGGGGCAAGCCCCGTGCCTGGCTGTCGCCAAGGCGGCATCTGCGCCCTGCCACAATGGCGCCATGAGCTTTGCACCCCTCCAGAACGACCGCTTCCTGCGCGCCTGCCTGCGCCAGGCCACCGACTACACCCCGCTGTGGCTGATGCGCCAGGCGGGCCGCTACCTGCCCGAGTACCGGGCCACCCGCGCCAAGGCCGGTAGCTTCATGGGCCTGGCCACGAACGTGGACTACGCCACCGAGGTGACCCTGCAGCCCCTGGACCGCTATGCGCTGGATGCGGCCATCCTGTTCTCGGACATCCTCACCGTGCCCGACGCCATGGGGCTGGGCCTGAGTTTCGCGCTGGGCGAAGGGCCCAAGTTCGAGAAGGTGGTGCGCGACGAAGCCGCGGTCCGCGCCCTGGCCGTGCCGGACATGGACAAGCTGCGCTACGTGTTCGATGCGGTGACCTCCATCCGCAAGGCCCTCAACGGGCGCGTGCCCCTCATCGGCTTCTCGGGCAGCCCCTGGACACTCGCCTGCTACATGGTCGAAGGTGCGGGCTCGGACGATTACCGGCTGGTCAAGACGCTGATGTACAGCCGCCCCGACCTGATGCACCGCATCCTCGAGGTCAACGCCGACGCGGTGGCCGCCTACCTGAATGCCCAGATCGAGGCAGGCGCGCAGGCGGTGATGGTCTTCGACAGCTGGGGCGGCGTGATGGCCGACGGCTGCTTCCAGGAGTTCAGCCTGGCCTACACCGCCCGTGTGCTGGCGCAGCTCAAACGCACCCACGAGGGCGCGGTCATTCCCCGCATCGTCTTCACCAAGGGCGGTGGGATGTGGCTGGACGAGATGGGCCGACTGGACTGTGAGGTCCTGGGCCTGGACTGGACCGCCCACCTCGGGCGCGCGCGCGCGCTGGTGGGCTCGAGCAAGGCCCTCCAGGGCAACCTGGATCCGAACGTGCTGTTTGCTTCGCCCGAGCAGGTGAGCGAGCAGGCGCGACGCGTTCTGGACAGCTTCGGCACGCCGCACCAGGGCGAGGGACAGGGCCCCACCCACATCTTCAACCTGGGCCACGGCATCAGCCAGCACACGCCGCCCGAGCATGTGAGCGCGCTGGTCGAGACCGTGCACGGACACTCGCGGGCTCTGCGTCAGGCTGTCAAGCGCTGAGGAAAACCTTCGTCTTCCGGAGCTTCCCTAGCTCGACTTCTGACAAAAACCGACACCTGCGGCCTTGACTTATGCACAAAAACCGTGTTGCGGCGCGAGAAAAAGTTCCTGTGCCGGCCTCACGGGTTGCGCCGCTGGCGGCGCGTCTAAGTCATTGATTCATATAGGTTTCGTTTTCTGCCGATTTTGGAGGCACCCCAGCGGGAGCCTTGATTTTTCGAGGGCTGCAGCGGGTCCGGCGCCGGCTATCAACAAAGTTATCCACAGAAATTCTGGATGGGTGACAAAAGGCTTTGGATTCAAGGACTTAAGCGCGACATCTGCGAAACGCCTGAGAAACGGCCGCTAAGCTGACCCAGCCCATGCCTCACAGCCTGCCCGTCGTGGTCGCCACCCCTGCGCACAGCGGGCTGCGTGGGCCCCTGAGCTACCGAAGTGAGTCTGTGCTCGCACCGGGCACCCTGCTGCGCGTGCCCTTGGGCAAGCGCGAGGTGCTGGGCGTGGTGTGGGAGCCGGCGCCCCCCAGCGACCTGTCGGCCCAGATCAGCGAAAAGCCGGTCGGCGCGGTGCTGGCCGGCCTGGCGCCCCTTTCGAGTGCATGGCGCCAGCTGGTGGGCTTTGCCGCCTCGTACTACCAGCGCGGCGTGGGCGAGGTGGCGCTGGCCGCGCTGCCGCCACAACTGCGTGACCTGGACACCACCCAACTGGCACGGCGGCTCAAACGCCAGCCGACCGGGCAGCCGAGCGACGCGACCCGCAGCAGCGCGCCCGAACTGACCCCGCAGCAGACGCAGGCTCTGGCGGAGATGGCCTCGGCGCCGGGGCCTTTCCTGCTCTTTGGCGCGACGGGCAGCGGCAAGACCGAGGTCTACCTGCAGGCAGTGCAGCGCGTGCTGGAGGCAAGTCCCCAGGCACAGGCGCTGGTCATGGTGCCCGAGATCAACCTCACCCCGCAGCTGATGGCGCGTTTCGTCGAGCGTTTCGGCAAAGACGAGGTGGTCGCGATGCACAGTGGTCTGACGCCGGCGCAACGCCTGCGCAGCTGGCTGGCGGCGCATTCGGGGGCGGCGCGCATCGTCCTGGGCACCCGCATGGCGGTATTCGCCTCGATGCCGGGGCTGCGGCTGATCGTGGTCGATGAGGAACACGATCCCAGCTACAAGCAGCAGGAAGGCGCGCGCTACTCCGCGCGCGACCTGGCCGTGTTGCGCGCGAGGCTGGAGGGCGCGCAGGTGCTGCTCGGGTCGGCCACTCCGTCCCTGGAAAGCTGGCAGGCCAGCGAGACAGGCCGCTACCAGCGGCTCGTGATGCCGGCGCGCGTGGGGGCCGGCGCGCTACCCCAGGTCCGGCTGGTGGACATGAACCTTCAGCCCAGACGTACCCTGCTGGCACCCGCCCTGCTCGAGGCAATCCACGCGCGCATCGCGCGGGGCGAGCAGTCGCTGCTGTTTCTCAATCGCCGCGGGTACGCGCCGGTGCTGGCGTGCACCGCCTGCGACTGGAAAAGCGATTGCCCGCATTGCAGTGCCTTTCGCGTCTTTCACAAGATCGACCGGACCCTGCGGTGCCACCACTGCGGCTGGACCGAGCGCGTGCCCCGTGCCTGCCCGGCCTGCGGCAACGTGGACATCGCGCCGATGGGGCGCGGGACCGAGCAGCTCGAGGAGCAGATCGCAGCCCTGCTCGCGCAGGCCGAGCGCCCCGGCGACGGCGCAGCCCCCGCGCGGCCCGTGCGGGTGGCCCGCATGGACGCCGACTCCACACGCGGCAAGGGCGCCCTGGAGGCGCAGCTGGCCCAGGTCCACGCGGGCGATGTCGACGTGCTGGTGGGCACACAGATGGTCACCAAGGGTCACGATTTCAGGCGCATCACCCTGGTGGCGGCGATCAACCCGGACACCGCACTCTTTTCCAGCGACTTTCGGGCACCCGAGCGCCTGTTCGCCCTGCTGATGCAGGCGGCAGGCCGTGCCGGCCGGGATGCGGCACATGCAGGCCACAGCGAGATGTGGGTGCAGACCTGGAACCCCGCACACCCGCTGTTCGCGGCCTTGCGCCGGCACGACTACCCCGCCTTCGCCGCCGCGCAACTGGCCGAGCGCCAGCAGGCTGGCATGCCCCCCTTCGCCTTCCAGGCGCTGGTGCGCGCCGAGGCCCGGACGCAGGAGGCGGCGCAGGCCTTCCTCAACGCCGCCCGCGACGCGGCGTCGGGGCTCGACCCGACCGGGATGGTGGTGATCTATGCCGCCGTGCCCATGACCGTGCAACGCATCGCCAACGTGGAGCGCGCGCAAATCCTGGTGGAAAGTTCATCGCGGCCGGCCTTGCAACGCTTCCTCCTGGCGTGGCAGGACACCCTGCACGGCTTGCGCGAACCCGGCTTGCTGCGCTGGGCGGTGGACGTGGACCCGCTGGCGGTGTGAGTCGCGGCTAGCCGGCTTCGTCGCCGGGTGGTACGCCCTCCGCTTGGCGCAGGCGCAAGGCGGCTTCGTAGAGGGCATTGCGCGGCGCGCCACTGGCTTGTGCCGCGATCCGTACGGCGGTCTTCACCGGCAATTCGGGCAGCAGCAACTTCAGCAGCGCCATGCCGTCATCACCGCCTTCAGGGGCAGGCTGCGGATGAAGCACCAGGGCGAACTCGCCCCGGCTGCGCGCGGCGTCGGCAGCGAGCCAGTCCACGAGATCCCGACAGGCCAGGGTCTGGACTTGCTCGAACTGCTTGGTCAGCTCGCGCCCGATCGTCACCCGCCGCTCCCCCAGCACCCCCAGGGCCAGCGCCAGGTCGGCGATGCGATGCGGCGCCTCCAGCAGCACGATGGCACGCGCCTCCTGCGCCAGCGCCTGCACCGCCGCCGTCCGCTCGCCGGCGCGCGCAGGCAGGAAGCCCCCGAAGACGAAGCCTGGCGCGTCGCTCCATGCGCCCGCGACACTGAGGACGGCCGTGACGCTGCTGGCCCCGGGCAAGGGAATCACCCGATGGCCGGCAGCCTGTACCGCCGCGACCAGGCGCGCGCCCGGGTCGCTGACCGCGGGCGTACCCGCGTCGCTGGCATAGGCCACCCGCTCGCCCGCTTGCAGGCGGCGCAGGACCTGCTGAGCGGCCTCCGCCTCGTTGTGCTGGTGGACGGCGATCAGGCCTGCGCCGGGCCGATCGATCCCCAGGGCGCGCAGGAGGGAATGGGTGTGACGCGTGTCCTCGCAGGCGATCGCGTCCACCTGCTCGAGCAGATGCAGCGCACGCAGGCTGATGTCGCACAGGTTGCCAATCGGCGTGGCCACGACATAGAGTGCTCCCTGCGGGTAATGTTGCGAGCCGGCTGCCTCACGGGCGGCTTTCAGGGCGGAGGCGAACGAAGCGGTCATGAAACTCCTGGCGAAACGGGCCACCACGACGAAGCAGGCAGGGGACGCGGCCGAGGCGCTCGCCCTGGACCACCTGGTGGCCGCAGGCCTGCGGCTCGTGCAGCGCAATTATCGGACGCCAGGGCGCGGCGGCGGCGAGATCGACCTGGTCCTGCGTGACCGAGACGGCACCCTGGTCTTCGCCGAGGTACGCCAGCGCACCAACGGTCGCTTTGGCGGGGCTGCCGCCAGCGTCGGCGCGGCCAAGCAGCGGCGCATCGTCTTTGCCGCACGCCACTACCTGATGCGACTGCCCGCTGCGCCCCCGTGCCGCTTCGATGTCGTGGCCGTCGAAGGCACGCGCATCGTGTGGTTGAAGGCCGCCTTCGACGCGGCCTGATTGCAGGCGGGGGTTATGATCCTCACAGATGCTCGAACAACGGATCCAACAGCATTTCATCGACAGCGCTGACCTGAAGTACCAGGCCGCTCAGTCCTTGACCAAGCCGGTTGCCGATGCCATCCAGGCGGTGCTTGCCTGCATGACCAGCGGAGGCAAGGTCTTGACCTGCGGGAATGGCGGTTCGGCGGCCGATGCCCTGAATTTCTCCGCCAAGTTCGTCGGCCGCTTCGAACGCGAGCGGCCCGAGCTCGGGGCCGTGGCCCTGAGCGCCGACACGGCCTTGCTCACGGGCGTGGGCACCCACCAGGCCTTCGAGCAGGTCTTTGCGCGCCAGGTGCGCGCCCTGGGTCAGGCTGGCGACGTGCTGCTGGCCCTGTCGGTGGATGGCCAGTGCGCCAACGTGCTGGCCGCCGTCGAAGCCGCCCACGAGCGCGAGATGTCGGTGGTCGCCCTGACCGGCCATGGCGGCGGGCGGCTGGCCCAGGCGCTGCGCGAAACCGACGTGAACATCTGCGTGCCGCATGACCGCGCACCACGCATCCACGAAGTCCATCTCCTCGTGCTGCACTGCCTGTGCGACGGGGTGGATGCCCAATTGCTCGGAGACCAGGAACAGGAGACCTCGACATGACCCTCATGCAACGCCTTGCCCGTCCCACGCTGGTGGCCGCCTTGCTGGCCGCCACCCTGTCTGGCTGCGCGCCCCTGATCCTGGGCGGCGCCGCCGTCGGCACGATGGTGGCGGTGGACCGCCGCACCTCGGGCTCGCAGCTGGAAGACGAATCCATCGAGCTGCGCGCCAACAGCCGCCTCGGCGAGGTTTTCGGCAGCCTGGCGCATATCAACGTGACCAGCTACAACCGCCAGGTGCTCCTGACCGGCGAGGTGCCGGATGCCGCCGCCAAGCAACTGGCCGAACAGACCGTGGCCAAGGTGGATAACGTTCGCAGCGTGATCAACGAACTGGGCGTCATGAGCACCAGCAGCCTGACGCAGCGCGCGACCGACGCCTACATCACCGGCAAGGTCAAGGCCACATTCGTCGACGCCAAGGACCTGACCTCGACCGCTTTCAAGGTGGTGACCGAGCGCAGCACGGTCTACCTCATGGGCCGCGTCACCCAGCGCGAGTCCGACCGGGCCACCGCACTGGTGCGCCAGATCAGCGGGGTGACCCGGGTGGTACGCGCCTTCGAGATCATCAGCGAGGAAGAACTCGCCCGCATTGCCCCGAAGGCGGCTGCAGCCGGCGGCGCGGCCCCGAACGCGGCGCCGCCGCTGCAGCCCCTGCGGCCCGCCAGCGCAGCGAAGTAAGCCCTGCTCCAGAACAAGAAATGCCCGCAGACGCGGGCATTTTTGTGCCGGGCAGCGCCGAGTCAGCGCAAGCGCTTGATCAGGCTGGAGGTGTCCCAGCGGTTGCCGCCCATGCCCTGGACATCGGCATAGAACTGATCGACCAGCGCCGTCACGGGCAGGCGGGCGCCATTGCGCTTGGCCTCGTCCAGCACCAGACCCAGGTCCTTGCGCATCCAGTCGACGGCGAAGCCGAAGTCGAACTTGTCCTGGATCATGGTCTTGCCGCGGTTGTCCATCTGCCAGCTCTGGGCCGCGCCCTTGCCGATCACCTCCAGGACCTGGTTCATGTCCAGACCTGCCTTCTGACCAAAGGCGATGGCCTCCGACAGGCCCTGTACCAGGCCCGCGATGCAGATCTGGTTGACCATCTTGGCCAGCTGGCCGGCGCCGCTGGGACCCAGGAGGGTGAAGGCCCGCGAGAACGCCATGGCGACCGGACGCACGACGTCGAATGCAGCGGCGTCGCCCCCGCACATGACCGTGAGCAGGCCATTTTGCGCACCCGCCTGGCCGCCTGACACCGGCGCGTCGACAAAGGCCAGGCCCTGGGCCTTGGCCTGGGCATACAGCTCCCGTGCGACATCCGCCGAGGCGGTGGTGTGGTCCACGAAGATCGCGCCGGGCTTCATGCCGGCCAGGGCGCCATCGGCGCCCAGGACGACCGACCTCAGGTCATCGTCATTGCCGACGCAGCAGAACACGATGTCGCAACCCGCGGCCGCCTCGCGCGGCGTGGCGGCCGAGCGGCCCTTGAACTCGGCCACCCAGGCCTGCGCCTTGGCGGCGCTGCGGTTGTAGACCGTCACGTCGTGACCGGCCAGGGCGAGGTGGCCCGCCATGGGCAGGCCCATGACGCCCAGGCCCAGGAAGGCCACCTTGCGGGGCGCGACGGCGTCGTAGGTTTTGGGGTTGGTAGTACTCATGGGCGAACCTTAATCGATGGCGCCGGATTCTGCCCCTGGGTCTCCTGCCGGGACAGCGCCGCGCTCGGGTATCCCGATCAGCCCGCAAAGTTCTCGGGGTGCCTGGCCCGGGACCGGGCCTCGGCCGGGGAGATCAGGCGCCGGCGCACCAGGTCGGCCAGGGACTGGTCCAGCGTCTGCATGCCGACTGCGGCGCCGCTCTGGATGACGGAATACATCTGGGCCACCTTGTTCTCGCGGATCAGGTTGCGGATGGCCGATGTGGACACCATGATTTCGTGGGCCGCGACGCGGCCCGCGCCATCGGCCTGGCGGCACAGGGTCTGGGCGATCACTGCCTGCAGGGACTCCGAGAGCATGGCGCGCACCATGTCCTTTTCCTCGGCGGGAAAGACATCGATGATCCGATCGATGGTCTTGGCGGCACTGGCGGTGTGCAGCGTGCCGAACACCAGGTGGCCGGTCTCGGCGGCCGTCAGGGCCAGGCGGATGGTTTCGGGATCGCGCATTTCACCCACGAGGATGGCATCCGGGTCCTCGCGCAGCGCCGCGCGCAGGGCCGCGGCGAAGGAGCGCGTCATCGGCCCGACCTCCCGCTGGTTCACCAGGCACTTGCGGGACTCGTGCACGAATTCGATCGGGTCTTCGACGGTGAGGATGTGGCCAGCCTCGGTCTCGTTCAGGTGATGGACCATGGCGGCCAGGGTGGTGGACTTGCCCGAACCCGTCGGGCCGGTGACCAGCACGAGGCCTCGCGGGCGCAGCGCGAACTCGGCGAAGATCGGCGGCGCGCCCAGCTCCTGCAGGCTCAACACCCGCGAGGGAATGGACCGCAACACCGCAGCGGCGCCGCGGCTCTGGTTGAATGCGTTGACGCGAAACCGCGACAGGCCAGGGACCTCGATGGAAAAATCGCACTCGAGCGCCTCCTCGTAGTGCCGCCGCTGGGTCTCGGTCATGATGTCGGCCAGCATGGCACCGACCTGTGCATGCGACAGCGGCTCGGTGTTGAGGCGGCACATCTGGCCGTGTACACGCAGCAGGGGAGGCAGACCCGCCGAGAGGTGCAGGTCGGAGGCCTTGTTCTTGACGCTGAAGGCCAGGAGCTGGTGGATGTTCATGGAGACAGGAGCAGGAGTTCGCCGGTGCGGCCGGCCATTATGAATACTATTTCATTCAATCTGGAGCAGGTTCGCGCCCGCATCGCGGCGGCGTGCCAGGCCGCAGGACGCGATGCGTCCGGGGTGAAGCTGCTGGCCGTCTCCAAGACCTTCGGGCCGGCGGCGGTGCGTGAGGCCATGGCCTGCGGGCAGCAGGCCTTCGGCGAGAACTACCTGCAGGAGGCGGTCGACAAGATGGCGGCTCTGGCCGGAGATACGGGGGCAGGCGATCTGGAGTGGCATTGCATCGGGCCGATCCAGAGCAACAAGTCGCGGCTGGTCGCCGAACACTTCGACTGGGCCCATACGGTGGACCGCCTGAAGATCGCCCAACGCCTGTCGCAGCAGCGGCCGGCCAGACGCGCTCCCTTGAACGTCTGCATCCAGGTGAACATCGATGGCGGCGCCAACAAGTCCGGCGTGATGCCCCAGGACGCCCTGGCACTCGCCCAGGAGGTGTCGCAGCTGCCCGGTCTGACCCTGCGCGGGCTGATGACGATTCCGGAACCCGTAACCGGCTTCGAATCGCAGCGCGCATTGCACGAGCGCGCCCGCGCGCTCTTCGAGCAGCTGCGCGCGCAGGGGATCGCGCTGGACACGCTGTCCATGGGCATGACGGACGACCTCGAGGCAGCCATCGCCGCAGGCAGCACGATGGTGCGGGTCGGCTCGGCGATCTTCGGCAAGCGCGCGGCGAAACCCGGCACCTGAGGGGCGTCGCAGGCGGCGCCCGAGGACGTCAGGTGGCGGTCGCCTGGCGCACGGCACGCTCCCACTGCGCCATGCGCTCCTGCGCGCGGGCGCGGTCCCAGGCCGGCTCGAAGGTGCGTTCGGCGCGCCACAAGGCGGCAAGGTCAGACAGCCCGCCGTAGACACCCGCGGAGAGCCCCGCGAGCCAGGCGGCGCCCAGCGCCGTGGTCTCGGTGACCGCCGGCCGCACCACTGGAATCCCGAGCAGATCGGCCTGGAACTGCATCAACAGGTTGTTGACGCTCGCTCCCCCGTCCACGCGCAATTGCGCCAGCGGGGCGCCACCGGCAGCCTGTGCGTCGCGGCTCATGGCCTGCAGCAGGGCCGCGCTCTGGCAGGCAATGCTCTCGAGCGCGGCACGCGCGATGTGGGCCCGCGTGGACCCCCGGGTCAGGCCGGTGATCGTGCCGCGCGCATCGGGCTGCCAATAGGGCGCGCCCAGACCGGTAAACGCCGGCACCAGCGATACGCCGCCCGCATCGGGAACGCTGGCGGCCAGGGCCTCCACCTCCGAGCTGCTGCGGATCGCCTGCAGGCCGTCACGCAGCCACTGCACCACGGCGCCGCCGACGAACACGCTGCCCTCCAGCGCGTACCCCGGGGCGTCTCCCGCCTGGGCGGTGCGGGTGGTGATCAGGCCGTTGACCGAAGACTGGAACTGCGCCCCGGTGTGCATCAACATGAAGCAGCCCGTGCCATAGGTGTTCTTGGCCATGCCCGCCTCGAAGCAGGCCTGCCCGAACAGCGCGCTTTGCTGGTCGCCGGCGATGCCACCCACCCGGATCGGGCCGCCCAGGAGGTCGCCTGCCGTCGTGCCGAAGTCGGCACTGGAGGGGCGCACGGCGGGCATCATCGACAGCGGGATGTCCATCAGCCCCAGCAGTTCTTCGTCCCAGGCATGGCGCCTGACATCGAACAGCAAGGTGCGCGAGGCATTGCTCACGTCGGTGGCGTGCACCGCGCCGCCCGTGAGCTGCCACAGCAGCCAGCTGTCCACGGTGCCGAAGGCCAGCTCGCCACGGCGGGCCTGCTCGCGGGCGCCGGGCACGTTCTGCAGCAGCCAGGCAATCTTGGTCGCGGAAAAATACGCGTCGATCACCAGCCCTGTGCGCTCACGGATACGCGCCTCCCAGCCGCCCTGACGCAACTGGGCGCACAGGGGTTCGGTGCGCCGGTCCTGCCAGACGATAGCGGGGTGGATGGGACGGCCGGTGGCTCGGTGCCACACCACCGCCGTCTCGCGCTGGTTGGTGATGCCCAGCGCGCGGATGTCGCTGGCGCGCAGACCCGCCTGGGCCAGAGCCTCACGCGCCGTGGCCAGTTGGCCCTCCCAGATCGCCATGGGGTCGTGCTCGACCCAGCCCGGTTGCGGATAGCTTTGCGGCAGCTCCCGCTGTGCCACGGCCACGATGCGGCCCCGGGTGTCGAACACGATGCTGCGCGAGCTGGAGGTGCCCTGGTCCAGGGCAAGCAGGTAGGTCATGGCGGGTTGGGGGACTGCGATGCCGCCATGCTACCGCGCAGCCGCGGACAGGCCCTCAGCGCGCCGCGCTGCGACCCAGGCGCGCCATCAGGATCACGCCATACAGGGCGGCCGCCCCCACCAGCATGTAGCCGATGCGAGACGCCGTCGAGCCGGAACCCAGGACGGCCGCCACGAGGTCCAGCCCCAGGGCGCCCACCAGACCCCAGTTGATGCCGCCAATGACCATGAGGACCAGGGACACCCAGTCGAGGACGTTGAGCCTCACAGGGGGCGCGGGACGCAGGGAAGTGCTCGCGGACGTGTCGGATTGAGCCATGGGAGACCTTTCGAAGTGGAAGTGAAGTCGGGTCACGTCAACGCCTGCGGCAAGGGGCGTGCCCGGCACGACCCGCAGCATCGGGGCGGGTCAGCGCCCTGTCGGACACCGCCTGCCGCCGCTGTCCGACCGCAGGCGGCACGCGTGGCGCGCACCCTCCTGCCGGAAGGAAGACAGGCCATGGCATACAGCAGCATCGTGGGGGCCGACACGGCGCCCGCACAACCCAGCGGCCGCAGCAGCGACCTGCTCGGTCCCAGTGATAACTCCGACAGCGGCAGCGACGCGCTGGGCACCGAGGAACTTCATGGCGACAGCGACTCCACTGGCACCGGCGAGCGCGGCGTGGTGACCGGCATTGACGGCAAGGAGGGCGGTGACATCCTGCCCGATCGGGTGGTCCGCCTCGGCCCTGACGATGGCTCTGGCGAGGGTGGCCCCGACGCCGGGTCTCTCGACGAGGAGTTCACCGACCTGGACGACAACCCCGACGCCACCGAGGACGATAGCGGCCCCTGAAGGCCGCGGCGGCGTCAACGCACCAGCGTCGAGGCGCCAAACAGGCTGCGCACGAGATCCACGGCGAGGGCCGCTGTCTGATTGCGCACGTCCAGCGCGGGATTGAGCTCCATCACGTCCAGGGACGCGAGACGGCCGGTGTCAGCGACCATCTCCATGCAAAGTTGCATCTCGCGGTAGGTCGGACCGCCGGGCACGCCGGTGCCCACGCCCGGCGCGTCGGACGGGTCCAGGCAGTCGAGGTCGAAGCTCACGTGCAGGTGGGTGTCCTGGTCCACGTCCTGCAGGGCCTCGGTCATCGTGTGACGCATGCCGTGTTCGTCGATGTGGCGCATGTCGAAGACCTGCAGGCCCAGGCGGGCGATGGCCGCGCGCTCCAGCGCGTCGACGCTGCGAATGCCAAGCAAGGCGATGTCGGCAGGCCCCAGGGCCTGAGTCTGCCCGCTCCACCCCACCAGCGGCGCCGGGCCGTGACCGAGCAGGCAGGCCACCGGCATGCCATGCAGGTTGCCGCTGGGGCTGGTGGCTTCGTCATTGACATCGGCATGGGCGTCGAGCCAGAGCACGCGCAGGCGCTTGCCCCGCTCCCGGCAATGGCGGGCGACCGCGCTGAGGGAGCCGATGGCCAGGGCGTGGTCACCCCCCATCAGCAGGGGCAGGTCACCGCGCCCCAGGGCCTGGCCGACGGCATCGAAGACCGCCCGGTTCCATGCCACGACCTCAGCCAGGTGACGCAGCCTGCCTGCCTGCGGCGCAGCGCGCGGCCACGACGGACCGGCCAGGTCCCCGGTATCGGCCACTTCACGCCCGCATGACGCCAGGGCCGCATCCAGGCCCGCGACGCGCAGCGCCTCCGGCCCCATGCCCGTACCACGCACGCCTGCACCGACATCGGTAGGGGCGCCGATCAGGGCGACACGGGATGCGGTCATGCGGCCATTGTGCGGCCTTCTCGCGCGGGCAGGTATTCTCCGGTCCCGACATGTCCGCCACCCACCAGACCATCGCCCTGCTCATGGCCTCCAACGTCTTCATGACGCTGGCCTGGTACGGGCACTTGAAGAACCTGGCCACCGCCCCGTGGTACATCGCAGCCCTCGTGAGCTGGGGCATCGCGCTGGCGGAATACCTGCTGCAGGTGCCTGCCAACCGCATCGGACACCAGCAGGCGGGCTTTTCGGTGGGGCAGCTGAAGATCCTGCAGGAAGTGATCACGCTCGCCGTGTTCGTGCCCTTCGCGGTGTGGTACCTGAAGGAGCCCCTGAAGCTCGATTACCTGTGGGCGGCGCTGTGCCTGGTCGGGGCCGTGTACTTCATCTTCCGCAGCCCCTGAAAGCACGAGGCCCGCTTGCAGCGGGCCAGGGCACGGGGAGCGCCGTCAGGCCGGGGCTCGCCCGGACCGGAGACGCAGGGGTCAGCGGCGGTTGCCGCCGTAGCTGGGCGCAGGGTTCGGGCGCGCGGCGCGATCCGGCAGGTGGCGGAACATGATGCGGCCCTTGTTCAGGTCGTAGGGCGACAGTTCCAGCGTGACATCGTCACCCGCGATGATGCGGATGTGGTTCTTGCGCATCTTGCCGCCGCTGTAGGCGATCAGCTCGTGCCCGTTCTCGAGGATCACGCGGTAGCGCGAATCCGGCAGGACCTCGGCCACGCGGCCGCGCATTTCAATCAGTTCTTCCTTGGCCATCAGCAACCTTTGCAACGCAGACTTGCAAACCCTTGCCGCCGAATGCCATCAGGGGCGGACGCGAGGATCTGCGGGGGACGGCCGGCACCGGAGGCGCCGGACTGCCCGAAGCCCTCTATTGTAGGCCCTGTGCCCCTTGCAGGCCGCCCGACCCGGCTCAAGCCACCAGGGCGACCACCCCCGAAAACGTGAAAAAGGCGGCTGCGGTGGTGACCAGGATGATCCGGGCGATGCGGCCGGTGTCGGCCGAAAAGCGCTCGGCTAGCAGGGAAACGTTGCTGGCGCTGGGCAGGGCGGCCACCAGCACCAGGACGGTCAGTGCCGAGGGGGACAACGGCAGGCCCAGGGCCACGGCCCCGGATCCAGCCGCCAGCACCAGCAGGGGGTGAACCAGCAGCTTGGCCAGGGCCACGGGCAGGTAGTCGCGCGCCGGCAGGGAGGTGCGTTTCTGGGCCGCCAGGTGCTGCGAACGGGCCAGCACCGCGCCAATGGTGAACAGGGCCACGGGCGAAGCCGCATCCCCGAGCAGGCCGATGGTGGCCGCCAGCGGCTTGACGGGTTCCAGACCCAGGGCCGAGGACAGCCCCCCCAGCAGGATGGCCCAGGGCATGGGATTGAGGGCCACGCCCTGAAGCGCCTTGCGGGCCGCGGCTGCAGCGGCCGCACCGCCATGGCCTGCGCCATCGAGGCGGGACAAGGCGATGCATAGGGAGCTGGTGATCACCAGGTCCACCAGCAGGGTGGCAATCGCGGGCCCCGCCGCGCCCGGACCGAGCAGGGCGACAAGCAGCGGCACCCCCATGAAACCGGTGTTGGGGAAGGCCGCCACCAGCGCGCCGAAGGAGGCATCGTTCCAGCCAATGCGCTCGTTCAGGCTCCAGCGGATCGTGGCTGCCACCATCAGCAGCGCGCAGGGCAGCCACACCGCCACCACGGCCGGATCGAACAGCCTGGCCACCGGCATGCTGGCACCGAAGCGATACAGCATGCAGGGCAACGCGAAATACAGCACGAAGGTATTGAGTCCGCCAATGGACTCCAGGGGCAACAAGCGGCGATGGGCGGCAACGAAGCCCGCAAGCACCAGCGCGAAAAAGGGGAATGTGACGGTCAGGATCTCAAGCACCCCCGTATTGTCGACGCCGGCCGTCAATCCACGGCGGGCCGCTGGCGCACCGGCGACAGGTCCACCGGTATCATTCGCCGCTTCCGTCCACCGCCTCCTCTCGCCACCTCTCCGATGTCCGGCCTCAATCTCGCGCAACAGGAAGCGGTCAACTACCTGCACGGCCCCTGCCTGGTGCTGGCCGGCGCGGGCTCGGGCAAGACGCGGGTGATCACCCACAAGATCGCGCGACTCATACAAAGCGGCCTGGAGGCACGGCGCATTGCCGCCATCACCTTCACCAACAAGGCCGCCGCCGAGATGCGTGAGCGGGCCAAGGGCCTGATCGGGCGTGATGCGAAGGCGGTGGTGATCTGCACCTTCCACGCCCTGGGCGTGCGCATGCTGCGGCAGGACGGACAGGCCCTGGGCCTGAAGCCCCAGTTCTCCATCCTCGATAGCGACGACGTGACGTCCATCCTCAAGGACGCCGGCGGCACCACCGACGCCGCCACCGCACGCCAGTGGCAATGGGCGATCAGCCTGTGGAAGAACATGGGTCTGAACGCAGCCCAGGCCGAGGCGCAGGCAAAGGACGATAACGAGCGCACCACCGCGCGCATCATGGCGCGCTACGAGGAGCGCCTGGTGGCCTACCAGAGCGTGGACTTCGACGACCTGATCGGCCTGCCCCTGAAGCTGCTGCAGGAGCACCCCGAGGTGCTGGCCCGGTGGCAGCAGGATCTCGGCCACGTGCTGGTGGACGAATACCAGGACACCAACGCCACCCAGTACGAGCTCCTGAAGCTGCTGGCGGGCGAGCATGCGCGCTTCACCGCGGTGGGCGACGACGACCAGTCCATCTACGGCTGGCGCGGCGCCACCCTGGACAACCTGCGCCGGCTGCCGCAGGACTTCCCGCAGCTGAAGGTGATCAAGCTGGAGCAGAACTACCGCTCCACCAGCGCCATCCTGCGCGCGGCGAACAACGTCATCCAGCCCAATCCCAAGCTCTTTCCCAAGACCCTGTTCTCCGAACTGGGCGAGGGCGAGCCGGTGCGCATCGTCGACTGCGACAACGAGGAACACGAGGCCGAACGCACCGTGGCCCGCATCCAGTCCATCCGCGCGGGCTTCGCGCCCGATGCCAGCGGTGGCGGCGTGCACAAGGAGTGGAAGGACTTCGCGGTGCTCTATCGCGCCAACCACCAGGCGCGCGTGTTCGAGCAGGCGCTGCGCAAGGCGCAGATTCCCTACAAGGTCTCGGGCGGCCAGAGCTTCTTCGACCGGGCCGAGATCCGCGACCTGTGCGCCTGGATGCGCCTGTGGGTGAACAACGACGACGACCCCGCCTTCCTGCGCGCGGTCACCACGCCCAAGCGGGGCATCGGCCACCAGACACTGGCCAGCCTGGGGGTGTTCGCCAGCCAGTACAAGTTGAGCCTGTTCGAGGCGCTGTTCGCGTCTTCGCTGGGCTCGGTGCTGTCCGCGCGCGCCGTGGGCAGCCTGCATGAATTCGGCCGCTATGTGAACGATCTCGAGTTTCGCGCCCGCCACACCGAAGGCGCCGAGAACGCACGCGCCTTTCTGACCGATTGGCTCAAGGACATCGGCTACGAGAAGCACCTTTACGACGGCGAGGACAACGAGAAACTCGCCGCCGCCCGCTGGACCAACGTGATGGAGTTCTGCGACTGGATGGCGGGGCGATGCGGCGGCGAGATCGACGACACCGCGGGCGCAGCCATCGCCAGCGAAAAGAAGAACCTGCTGGAGGTCGCCCAGACCATCGCGCTGCTCTCCACCATCAGCGAGCGCGAGAAGGACCAGAACGTGGTGACGCTGTCCACCCTGCACGCCTCCAAGGGCCTGGAGTGGCCGCACGTGATGCTGGTCGGATGCAACGAGGGCCTGCTACCGTTCAAGCTCGATGACGACAACGGCACGATGAAGGTGGTGGACGAGAACACCGTGCAGCGGCTGCAGGAGGAGCGCCGTCTGATGTACGTGGGCATCACGCGCGCGCAACGCTCGCTGGCCGTCAGCTGGGTGAAGCGGCGCAAGAAAGGGCGGGAACATATCAACGGCATCCCGAGCCGCTTCATCGCCGAAATGTCGCTGGAGAAAGCCACCACAAAAGAAGACCCGCGCGAGAAGCTCAAGGCGCTCCGTGCGGAGTTCGCGGCGCGCAAGGCACAGGCGGACGCCGCGAAGGCAGCGAGCGGCGCGGCATGATGCGAGGCAACGTGATCGGGGTCGCGCTGGGCGTGATGCTGGCCGCACAAGCCGTAGCCTGTCCGGCCAACGCCGACCTCACCGTCCGCGACCTGATGGGAAGCTGGCGCGCGGAGTTTCCGGCCAGCGCAAGCCCGGGCGCCCACCTGGTCCTGGAGCGCAATCCGGACTGGCCCGACAGCCTCGCCGGCCGTATCCGCCACGAGGGACACGAGGCCCGGCTCGCGGGCGATCTGGAAGACGGGACCTTCACCCTGGAAGAATCTGCCGACGGTGTGCGCATCGACGCGGTCTGGGTGGGTCAGCTTGTGGAGGGACGTTGCGGACGGGAGATCCGCGGTTCCCGGCGCGCAGGCGGCCAGGAGGCTGGACGCGATTTCGTGCTGCGGCGGGTGACAGGCTGGTAGGTCCCGGCTAGCTCACAGCGACCACTCATAGCCCACGGTCAGGGGCGCGTGGTCCGAGAACTTCTCCCCCTTGTAGATGCTCTCGGTACGCGCCAGGGCCGCCATCGCGGGCGTGGCCAGGTGGTAGTCGATGCGCCAGCCCACGTTCTTCGCATAGGCCTGGCCCCGGTTGCTCCACCATGTGTAGCAAGCGTCCGTCGTCTCGGGCTGCAGGTGGCGGTACACGTCGACCAGCCCCACGTCCGACAGCAGCCGCGTCATCCACGCGCGTTCCTCGGGCAGGAAGCCGCTGTTCTTCAGGTTGCCTTTCCAGTTCTTCAGGTCCTTCTCGCGGTGGGCGATATTGATGTCGCCGCACAGGATGAAATCACGCTGCTGCTTCAGGGCCACCAGGTGCGGATCGATGCCCGCCAGGAAGCGGAACTTCGCCTGCTGGCGCTCGTCGCCCGAGGAACCGGAAGGGAAGTAGCTGCTGATGATCGAGAACTTGCGTTTCGGGGTGTCAAAGCGCAGTTCGACGTACCGCCCCTCCGCATCGAACTCGCCGCCGTCCCAGCCCACCACCACGTCGCTCGGCTCGTGGCGGGTATAGACCGCCACGCCCGAATAGCCCTTCTTCTCGGCAAAGTGGAAGTGCCCCTTCAGGCCCGCGAGCTGCTCGAAGCGGCCCGCCACATCCGGCGCCTGGGCCTTGACTTCCTGCACGCAAATACAATCGGGCTGGCTCTTGTCCAACCACGCCTCCAGGCCCTTGGTGGTCGCGGAGCGGATCCCGTTGAGGTTGAGGCTGGTGAGCGTGAACAAGGAACTTCCCATGGCGGTGAATGGCGGCGGGCAGGATCAACTGGCCCAGGACTTTGTGCGGTTTTCGGTGGAATCGGGCGTCTTGCGCTTCGGCAACTTCCGCACCAAGGCGGGCCGCGACTCCCCGTATTTCTTCAACGCCGGCCTCTTCGACGATGGCGCCAAGCTCAGCCGGCTCGCGCAATTCTATGCACAGCGCATCCTGGCCTCGGGCATCGCCTTCGACATGCTGTTCGGCCCCGCGTACAAGGGCATCCCGCTGGCGGCCGCCGTGGCCATCGAGCTGGCGCGCCTGGGACGCAACGTGCCCTATGCCTACAACCGCAAGGAAGCCAAGGACCACGGCGAAGGCGGCGTGCTGGTGGGCGCGAAGGTGCAAGGCCGGGTGCTGATCGTCGATGACGTGATGTCCGCCGGCACTGCGGCGCGCGAATCCATCGCCATCATCCAGGCCGCAGGCGCCAAGCCCCATGCGGTGGCCCTGGCCCTGGACCGCCAGGAGATGGCCACCGAGAAACAGGACGACGGGTCGGTGCGGGACATGCCCCACAGCGCCGTCCAGTACGTGCGCAACACCCTGGGCCTGCAGGTATGCGCCATTGCCCGCCTGACCGACCTGCTCGATTACCTGGCCGCCAGCCCGGGCGGCGAGATGGCGGGGCACCTCGCGCAGGTGCAGGCCTACCGGGAGCGTTACGGGGTGACCTGAGGGCGCGGCTTGAAGGCCTGTTTCGGGTGACGTGACCGGCGAGGGCCTCGGGGCCCTCGCAGCGTTTCAGGCGGCCGACCCGACGAGGAAGTCGCTCTTGCCGATCACCACACCGTTGTGACGCAGGATGGCGTAGGCGGTGGTGATGTGGAAGTACATGTTCGGAAGCGCCCAGTTCGAGAGGTAGACCTGCGCCGTCATCGTGCGCGTGGCGTTCTTGCCGGCGGGGAAGGTGACCTCCTTGTCCTCCAGGCCGTCCAGCGCCGAGGCGGGCACCGTCTTGAGCCAGGCCACCGTGTTGTCGATGCGCTGCACCAGTTCGGCCAGGGTGGTCTCGGTGTTCTCGTACTTCGGCGCTTCCAGGCCGCTGATGCGAGCGGCGCACAGCTTGGCCGCGTCGCAGGCGATGCAGATCTGGATCTTGAACGGCAGCATGTCGGGCGCCAGGCGGTACTGCACCAGGGCCTGTTCATCGTAGCCGCGCGCCGCGACATCGGCCTGGGCCTTGACCAGGAGGTGGCGCAGGTTGCCCAGGAAGTGGATGAAGACCGGCAAGGAAGCGGAGGAGAGGGTCAGAGGCATGGAAAAGTCTTTCATTGGGGGGATTGAGCCGAGTATGTCAGCGCAGCGGGACGGGCCCCGGTCCCTATCTGGCCGCGGCTGAAGCGCAAAATCATCTTTTACGCTTCAAATATGAAGCGTAAGTCCCATGCTGCACGGCTGGCACGCGGCCCTGTTTCCCGGCGGGCGCAGCGGCATCCGCAGGATCCGGACTGGCGAGTACCGGGATCATGCCGAGCCCATGCAATCGGCCTTGCGCAAGACTCGCTTCTGGGCTGGATTGCGCGAGCACCATCCGCATCTCACGCCCACGCAGAACAAGGCCATCAACAAACTCCACGACGCGGGTCCGCAGGGTTTCGAAGGCGGCATGAGCACGGAGAAATACGTCAACCTGTGCGGCGTGTCCCGCGCCACGGCCTATCGAGAGCTCAAGGCCCTGTGCGATCTGGGTCTGCTGACACAGACCGGCGTCGGGCGCGCGACGCGTTACCGTCTTCGGGAGCAAGCGCTGGAGGGTATCAGCCCGCCAGCTTCTTCTTCAACAGCTCGTTGACCTGCGCCGGGTTGGCCTTGCCCTGGCTGGCCTTCATCACCTGGCCGACCAGCGCGTTGAAGGCCTTGTCCTTGCCGGCCTTGTACTGGGCGACGTTGTCGGCGTTGGCGGCGATGACGGTGTCGATGATCTTCTCCAGCGCGCCGGAGTCGTTCATCTGCTTGAGGCCCTTGGCGGCGATGACGGCGTCCACGTCCTGCCCCTCACCGGACCACAGCGCCTCGAACACCTGCTTGCCCGCGTTGTTGGAGATGGTGCCGTCGGCGATGCGGCCGATCAGGGCTGCCAGGGCCTGCGCCGACACCGGCGCCTGCTCGATGGCCATCTCGCCCGCATTGAGCCGGCGCGAGACCTCGCCCATGATCCAGTTGCTCGCGAGCTTGGGCTGGCCGCTGGCCTTGGCCGCCTTCTCGAAGTAGGCGGCCATCGCCTTGCTTTGCGTGAGCGTGGTGGCGTCGTATTCGGGCAGGCCGTAATCCGCCACGAAGCGTGCCGCCATCACGCGGGGCAATTCGGGCATCGCCTGCTTCACCCGCTGCACCCACTCGGGCGCCACCACCAGCGGCGGCAGGTCGGGGTCGGGGAAGTAGCGGTAGTCGGCGGCGTCTTCCTTGGTGCGCATGGCGCGGGTCTCGCCGGTGTCCGGGTCGAACAGCACGGTGGCCTGTTCGATGGCGTGGCCGTCCTCGATCTGCTCGATCTGCCAGCGCACCTCGAAGTCGATGGCCTGCTGCATGAACTTGAAGGAGTTCAGGTTCTTGATCTCGCGGCGCGTGCCCAGGGGCGCTCCGGGCTTGCGCACCGAGACGTTGGCGTCACAGCGGAAGCTCCCCTCCTGCATGTTGCCGTCGCAGATGCCGATCCAGGTGACGATCTTGTGCAGCTCCTTGGCATAGGCCACCGCCTCGGCCGAGGAGCGGATGTCCGGCTCGGTGACGATCTCCAGCAGCGGCGTGCCCGCGCGATTGAGGTCGATACCGGACTGGCCCACGAAGTCCTCGTGCAGCGACTTGCCCGCGTCCTCCTCGAGGTGGGCGCGCACCAGGCGCACGGATTTTTTATCTTCGCCGAGATAGAACTCCACCGAGCCGCCCTGCACCACCGGGATCTCGTACTGACTGATCTGGTAGCCCTTGGGCAGATCGGGATAGAAGTAGTTCTTGCGCGCGAACACGCTGCGCGGCGCGATGGTCGATCCCACTGCCAGACCGAACTCGATGGCGCGCTGGACCGCACCGAGGTTCATCACCGGCAACGTACCGGGCAGGGCCAGGTCGACCGCGCAGGCCTGCGTGTTGGGCGCGGCACCAAAGGCGGTGGACGCGCGGCTGAAGATCTTCGATTGCGTGGACAGCTGGGCGTGCGTCTCGAAGCCGATCACGACCTCGTAGCCCTGGATCAATGTGGACATGTCAGACACCCTCAGGCTTGCGAAGGTGGAAATCGGTGGCCTGCTGGAAGCGGTGCGCCGCATTCAGCAGGCGCGCCTCGCTGAAGTAGTTGCCAATGAGCTGCAGGCCCACGGGCAGGCCGCCCGCGCCGAAGCCGCAAGGCACGCTCATGCCCGGCAGGCCGGCCAGAGAAGCGGGCAGCGTGTAGATGTCAGCCAGGTAGCTGGCCACCGGGTCGTCGGCCTTGTCGCCCAGGGCCCAGGCCACAGAGGGCGCCACCGGGCCGGCGATCACGTCGCACTGCGTGAACGCCTGGCGGAAGTCGTCGGCGATCATCCGGCGGATCTTCTGGGCCTGCAGGTAGTAGGCGTCGTAGTAGCCGTGCGAGAGCACATAGGTGCCGGTCATGATGCGGCGCTTGACCTCCTCGCCAAAGCCCTCGGCGCGGGTCTTCTTGTACATGTCCAGCAGGTCGCCGTGGTCCTTGGCGCGGTGACCGAACTTCACCCCGTCAAAGCGCGAGAGGTTGGACGAGGCCTCGGCCGGGGCGATCACGTAGTACACCGGGATGGACAGCTCGGTGCGGGGCAGCGAGATCTCCACGCGCTTGGCGCCCAGCCTCTCGTACTGCGCGAGGGCCGCATCAATCGCGGCGCGCACGTCGGCGGCCAGACCCTCGCCGAAGAACTCGCGCGGCACGCCGATGCGCAGGCCGGAGAGGTCGGCATCCAGCGACCGCGCGAAATC
>JACCDI010963925.1_pt1 | contig 28349 bp, 29 predicted proteins | sample 7442791 | NCBI WGS metagenome assembly JACCDI01 (sample SAMN15323434, study PRJNA562643) | freshwater metagenome | isolation source: river surface water | place: USA:Blue River Watershed | collected 2017-08-15
CCTTCAGAATGGCGATAGAGGACTCAGAAAGCGAGCCTTTATTGGGAACAGCGATACGTAACATCATTCTTCTCTCTTACAGGTACTTATAAATATCGGATGGGGTGACACCTTGGGCGAGCATCGGGGTCTGTAGATGGTAAATCAACTGGCTGATCTCTTCAGAGAGCGCTTCATCGCTCTCATGCTCTGCGGCTAGCCAGACCTCACCAGCTTCTTCCAAAATTTTCTTGCCAATACTGTGAACACCTGCTTCGACGGCGGCAACGGTGCCTGAACCCTCAGCTTTACTCTCCACGTTAGCAGCGAGCTCTAGCCATAATTCGTCGAATGTTTTCATTGGCTAATTCTAGCCTTTTCTCGAAGCGCTTGAACCATCTTTAACGGATCCTCGGCTTTGAAGACGGCACTTCCTGCAACAAATGTGTCCGCACCAGCTGTTGCTGCACGTTCAATAGTCTCGAGCGATATTCCGCCATCGACTTGGAGCCAGATAGGGCGCTCTCCGATCATCAGACGAGTTCTCCTGATCTTATCGAGCATCGCTTCGATAAATGCTTGACCGCCGAAACCCGGTTCGACAGTCATAATCAGAAACATATCGACCTCATCGAGATACTGGGCATACTCATCAATCTCAGTTCCAGGTTTGAAGGCGATAGCTGCTCGAGCTCCTTCTCGCCGAATGCCCTTGACCGTTGCTCGAAGATCTCTTACCGCCTCCACATGAACAGTCACGCTCGCACTTCCAGCCGCAGCATATGCCACTGCTATCTCATCAACGTCAGCCACCATCAAATGAGAATCGATTGGGATTGAGGTCGAAGAGATAATGGATTTCGCCTTATTAAAGTCAAAGGTGAAATTTGGAACAAAAACATTATCCATGATGTCGAGATGGATAAAGTCGGAGGCTGCTGAGATCTTCTCTATTTCAGCGCCGAGATTATTCCAATCTGCATTCAGAATGCTGGGGGTAATTCGAATCTCTCTCATCACATATCCATCCTATTTATCTCTCTTGAAGATGGCCAGGAACATTGAATCAGTGTGGTGAATACTCCCCCAGAGCGAGAGCGCACCATCTCTCGATGCGCCTTCTAATTGAGAAGGGAGATAAGGGGCAAGATCAACTAGCTTTAACTCTGGATGGTTCTTGAGAATCTGACGCACTTGACCGGTGGTTTCGGCAAAGTGCGGCGAGCAGGTGGCATAACCAAAGTGCCCCCCTGGATTGAGAACAGAGATCGCCGCATCGGCTAACTCCATCTGCAGGGTCAGGAGCGGAGATAAATCTTTGATTGTGCGCCGCCAACGAACCTCAGGTCGACGTCGAAGAGCTCCGATTCCAGTGCATGGAACATCAGCCAAGATTGCATCAAAGGTGCGACCAGTTTCGGTAATCTTTCTGCCGTCACTAACGATGACTCCAAATTTCCCGATGACATTCTTTACTAACTTTGCACGAGGCTCAGATATCTCATTGGCAACGAAATCACCTCCGCGCTGATCTATCAGATGCGCCAGAAGTGCAGCTTTACCGCCAGGCCCGGCACAGAGATCCAGCGTTGATTCGGCGCCTTTCGTGACTTCAGCGAAAATTGATGCCACCAATTGTGAACCTTCATCTTGGACGCCAGCTTTACGATGACGGATAATTTCGAGTGAGCCCGGTGCGCCGTCGTAGCGTGCGCCGTATTGAGAATACTTCGTTGCAACAGCACCAAGTGCTACCAACTCTTCCTGGGTAGAAGATCCTGGCCAAGAGACCAAAGTGGGTTGCGCAGGCGTGTTATTCGATTGCAACTCATGCTCTACTAACTCAATATCTTTGAGTAGATCGAGATATGCAGAGACAATCCATTCAGGATGCGAGAAGGTGATGGCAAGGCGTTCCACCGGATCGCTTATGGAAGAAAGAGGTGCCAGCCACTCAGAGAGTTCCCTTGCTCCAGCCTTTCGCATCAGGGCATTGATAAAACTTCCCTTTGACTCCCCCAACTGCTTTCGGGCCACATCGACCGTTGCCGAGACAGCGGCGTGAATAGGTGTACGCATCGAAAATATCTGATGGGCTCCCATTCGAGCAAGATCGACGACATCGCTATCAACTTCACTCCACTTACGGTCACTGATTTGAGAGAAGATAAAATCGTAGAGGCCTTGCATGCGCAATGTTCCATAGACAAGTTCTGTTGTGAAGCTGCGATCACGTTCATCCATATTTGATGCAGTGAGGGCTTGCGGCAGAAGAAGATTGCTATAGCCATCTCGACGATTGACCTCTGAGATGACGTCATAGGCAAGCAACCTCGGCGCATCTGGGCGAGGCTTTGTAAATTTCTTAGGCGGAAAATTACTCACAACGTTCGCCTGTTACTAACCGAGCGCCATTAGCCCAGGCAGAGGCTTCAATTGGTTGCTTTCCATGGGCGGTAACGATTCCAATCTCAAGTGCAAGGGAACCGGTTCCAATCAATACCTTCTTATCAATCAGAGCAATCTCACCTGGCGCTAGTTCTACTTGGGAAATTTTGGGAGATGCAATCTTGAGAACTGACCCACGAAATGTGGTCCATGCACCAGGGTTCGATGTGAAGGCACGAATCTTCGCAGAGAGAACTTCTGCCTCCAGATTCCAATCAATCTCTCCTTCACTGCGCGAGAGTTTGTGGGCGCGAGTCGCGCCAGCACTATCTTGTGGTGTTGGACGTACTCCCGCTTCAATCTTCTCCAGAGTTTCTAGAACTGCATCAACGCCGAGTTCTCCGAGCTCTTTAAGTAGTTCATCGCTAGTGATATCGCTATCTAAAGCAAAGCGGTGAACGGTGTAAATCGGACCTGTATCCATGCCCTCATCAAGCAAGAAGACGGTAACTCCAGAGACGCTATCTTGGGCCTCAATCGAACGTTGTACTGGCGCTGCACCGCGCCAACGAGGCAGGAGCGAGAAGTGAAGATTGAGAAAACCGTAACGAGGAATTGCGAGTATCTCTTTTGGCAGCAATTTCCCGTATCCGATTGTGATCACACAGTCGCAATCTTCCACCGACTGCGCTATCTCCGCTACGCTCTCTGGTTTCACTAAATCGATTCCTGCATTAACCGCCCACATTGAAACGGGTGTTGGTGTCATCACCCGACCGCGACCGGCGGGTTTATCGGGTTGAGAAATAACTCGCACCAGTTGATGGCTTGAGCTCATAATCGCCTCGATAGTTGGAATCGCGACTTCGGGCGAAGCGGCGACCGCAATACGCATCAGACTCCTCTACCGAAAGGGCTATGCGGAGAGACCTTTATCTGAGGGTTGAGCCCTAACTCATTTGCCATGCCAAACCAATCAGAGTCTCGAATCTCCTTCATCGCCGCTTTGCGATCTTCTGCCGAAAGGCGATCGATGAAGAGAATTCCATCAAGGTGATCGGTCTCGTGCTGAAGAGCTCGTGCAAGGAGTTCAGTGCCCTCCACCACGATTGGTTCGCCATGCATATTGAAGCCTTTCGCAACCGCCCGCATTGATCGTGGAGTTGGGTAGACGAGATCAGGAAAACTTAAACAACCCTCATCGCCTTCTTGTATCTCCGTGCTGAGATCGAGTGATGGATTAATGAGATGGCCGAGCGCTCCGTCAACATCCCAGACAAAGACTCTTAATGGAACGCCGATCTGGGGCGCAGCTAGACCTGCGCCAGGTGCTGCCAACATAGTTTCGGTCAGATCTTTTACCAAGAGACGAATCTCTTTATCAAAATCTGCCACCTCATTTGCAGGCGTCACAAGAACTGGATCACCAAAGTGACGAATTTCCTTGATAGGCATTGGCTCAGTCTATCTAACGAGAGAGTGAATACGGGTCAATTCTTAAGGCAGGCAGCGTCTTCTTGGCAGCGCTACGACGGCGCATGAATTCATGGAGTGTGGTGACCAAGGACTCCCCATCCTTTATATCCACGGTGAGTATGAGTGCTGATTTTTCACCAGCTGGGATCGGTCCAAGAATTCTTGTTGATTGAGGAAGTCGGCCCTCTTCAACGGCCGTCTCCAAGGCAGCTTTAAAACGAATTACTTCTCGCGTTTCTAGGGTCAGATGCGCAGAACGAACATATGGTGGAAGCGAGAGTTGACGGCGTTCATCTAAATCACGGTGAAGGGCGATAGATGGATTCCATGTAGCGATAGCGGTAGATATCTGGTCGCCCTCATCTTGCACCATAATTACTGAACCCGTACTTCTAGCAAGTGCTGCATGCGAGAAATACATTTCGCGAATCCGCTCTGATGAGCGCATATCAGGCTGATTAAGGAAGCGATTGCCTTCCAAGATGATGACGGAAGAGTATCCAGACTCAGAACGAGGCGCGCTCCCAGGAGTAGCGATGATGATGCCTTCGGAGACGAGATCGCCGATCATATGGGTAGAGCTCGATACCTGAGTCTTCACACCGGGGAACAATTTACCTATCTCAAGATGATGGCGCTCGATTCCTCGGGAGAGAAGAGATGGAATCTCACCGTGACACCATTGGCATTTCCATCTTTCCACCCTCGCACTGCAGTGATTGCACGATATCGACGAAGATGCGCTCAACTGTTCGTGGGCTCCCCCGCAATCACATCGCGAAACGGTTCGGCACTTCTGGCATCTAATCGCTTGCGCGTAACCTTTAAGTGGAACTAGGAAGAGAACAGGGCCAGATTTCAGGGCGTTCTTTATCGGAGCGAGGGCTCTTGATGGAAGAAGTTCTCCATTGAGAGAAGCCTGGGTTTGAGTTGAAACTTTGGCGCGTGTGCGCTTATAGGTGATCCACTTCTCATCAATCAACCGCGCTATCTCGACGCTCGGTGAGTAGCCAGCAAAGATGAGGTTTACCTTCTCCAACTGAGAGCGCATGAGCGCGATATCTCGAACATTCCATCCCGGGGAACGCCGTTCATAGAAGTGCTCAGAGCCCTCGTTGAAGACAAGAATTGTTGAGAGATTGTGTAATGACGAGAAAATCGATGTTCGTGTCCCGATTACAACCTCTACATCACCGAAACGTGCTTTGAGAAAAGCCGTGAAATTCTCCGACTTAGGAAGATGAGAACCTTGTTCGACAAAAGATACATCTAACTTACTTAATTCAACACTGAGAGCGGCAAGTTCACGCGCATCCGGAAGAAGTACCAGGGTTGGCCCTGATTTGAGAAGATCTTTAACTTTTGCGGCAATCAGCTTTGCCCGGTCATGTGCTGGTGGAAGTTGTAGGTAATCTCGTACAGGAGTTATCTCACGCGCAGAAATCGGTAACTCTCTCTCGGAGAATCCACGCTCAACCGAAGCAATTCGGTCTGGAATTGCACTTCTGATCAGATCAAATGGATGACATGCATAGCGCTGGGAGGCGCTACGGATGAGAGCGACCATCGACTCTGTGAGAAGCGGAATGGTGCCGATGACTTTACTGACGCTCTTCAAACCAGTGAGCTTGCCTCGATCAGAGAGACCAACAACGAGACCGGTTATCTCTCTCCCATGAAAAGGGATAGAGACGAGAGAACCAATCGATAGAGAGTGGGCCAAATTTCCAGGGATGAGATATGAGAATTCGGTATCTAAGTGATAAACACCGGCATCAACCCATAGGTGTGCGACAACAATCTCACCGACTGGCTGCTCTGGTGGACGTAGGGCAACTTCCCGTTTGAGACGTAGGCCGCCCTTTATCATCCGAGAACTCTGGCTACGAGGAGTTACTTCACTGCCGCTTGAAGTTCAGCCACTCGATTTGCCTGCTCCCAGGTAAAGTCAGGAAGTTCGCGACCGAAGTGTCCATACGATGCTGTCTGAGAGTAAATCGGACGCAATAGATTGAGATCGCGAATAATCGCAGCAGGTCGCAGATCAAAGGTAGCAAGAACGGCCTCTTGAATCTTTGAGATGCTCACTGTCTCAGTTCCAAATGTCTCAACGAAGACACCTACTGGCTGAGCCTTACCAATTGCATAGGCAACTTGAACTTCGCAACGGCGAGCAAGGCCTGCAGCTACCACGTTCTTTGCAACCCAACGCATCGCATATGCAGCAGAGCGATCCACCTTCGATGGATCTTTTCCTGAGAATGCACCGCCACCATGGCGAGCCATTCCACCATATGTGTCAACGATAATTTTGCGACCGGTAAGTCCGGCATCACCCATCGGACCGCCGATAACGAATCGACCAGTTGGGTTGATCAAGGTACGAAGATCTTTACGAGGAAGGTCGATCTTCTCCAAAATTGGATCAATCACATACTTGATAATTTCGGGGGTCAGCTGCTTCGCTACATCAACCTCTTCTGCGTGCTGGCTTGAGATAACTACGGTGTCGAGTGCGACTGCGCGATCTCCGTCATACTCGATGGTTACCTGAGTCTTGCCATCGGGACGTAGGTATGGGAGTTGTCCTGACTTACGAACCAACGAAAGTTGCTGCGAGAGTTGATGGGCCAAATAGATTGGTAGAGGCATCAGCTCTTTTGTGTCATCGCATGCATAACCAAACATTAAACCTTGGTCGCCGGCACCTTGAAGATCAAGTGGATCACTAGCTGAGGTGACGCGATGTTCAAATGCATCATCGACACCTTGAGCGATATCTGGAGATTGCTGACCGATGGAGATTGACACTCCACAACTATTTCCGTCAAAACCCTTCACAGATGAGTCATAGCCGATACCAATGACGGTGTCGCGCACGATACCCATGACATCTGCATAGCCTGATGTTGTTACCTCACCGGCTACGTGTACTTGGCCGGTGGTAATCAGAGTTTCGACCGCTACGCGGCTTGCTGGATCCTGAGTAAGAAGTGAGTCAAGAATGGCATCAGAAATTTGATCTGCGATCTTATCTGGATGACCTTCGGTAACGGATTCTGAGGTAAATAGGCGCTTTGACATTTGGCTATCCTAACTTATTGAACTTAGAGATTGCATGATTGATGAGGGCGTGGGCTAGAAACTCCTTTGTCACATTCCCACACTCTTCCACAACACCACTGGCATCGATGATCTTCCCTGAGGTGTTATCGGAACCGAAGATCTTTCCCTCTGAAACATTATTGAGATAAATCACATCTGCACCCTTGCGCTTCATCTTCGCCTGCGCTGCGGATGTGGAGTCATCATCGGTCTCGGCAGCGAAGGCAACAATGACTTTCTGCGAATCATGTGCAGGTAGCGAAGCGAGCAAATCTGGATTGGCTTCCAGATTAATCTCACTCAAATTCTCTTTCTTAATTTTCTCAGACGATGACTTTGTAGGTCTCACATCAGATATCGCAGCAGACATGAAAAGCATGTCACTGACTTGAAACTCTTCATTAAGTGAGTATGCGAGTTCGGAAACTGTAGAAACATCTACTCTCTTGATGCGAGGATGGCTCTCAATGTCGCTATTGGCAATGATTAACGTGACATCAGCACCACGAGCTAAGGCTGCATGTGCAAGAGCAATTCCCTGCTTGCCAGAGGACTTGTTACCAATAAATCTCACCGGATCAATCGGCTCCCTTGTTCCGCCAGCGGTGACGAGAACCTTTACCCCTTGCAAATCATGAGTACGTAAAGTTTGGGAGGTGAAATGAGTGATGATCTCTGCTGTCTGCGGAAATCTACCTTTTCCAATATCTCCACTGGTCAAAGCACCCTCGACAGGCTCTAAAACATCAAAGCCACGTGATCGAAGGGTGCGGATATTTGCTTGAGTTGCCTCGTTAAACCACATTGCTGGATGCATCGCTGGGACTATCAAAATAGGTGAGGTTGATGCCAAGACGAGATTGGTTAAGAGATCATCGGCGCGACCGGCAGCGATTCGTGCAATCAAGTCGGCTGTTGCTGGCGCAATCACAATCGCCTCGGCCAGCTTGGCAAGGGAGACATGTCGCACTTGGTCAACTGATTCAAATACCGAAGCGGTGACCTCGCGCCCGGAGAGAGCTTCCCAGGTGGCTTTACCAACAAAGTTCAAACTAGATGGAGTGGGAACTACAGTGACGCCAAAACCCAAATCTTGAAGTCGTCGGAGGAGATCACAGGCCTTATATGCAGCAATGCCGCCACCAACGCCGAGAATAATCTCTCGCTGTGGGGCGGACATGGCTTTAAATTAAGTGTTTAGGCGTTTGTCTCAAGATTTTCGATGGTCAAGAGACCTTCGTTGATCTCGCGAAGCGCAATCGAGAGCGGCTTCTCATGTACATAGGTATCAACGAGCGGGCCTACATACTCGAGAAGACCTTCATTCAGTTGAGAGTAGTACGCGTTGATCTGACGTGCACGCTTAGCTGCATAGAGGACGAGGGCATACTTTGAGCCGCTCTTATCGAGAAGTTCATCGATAGGTGGATTTGTGATTCCGTCGACGTGTCCGCTCATGGGTGCTCCTTCTAGTGCAAAGTCAAAATCGTATGAATTAACGCTCTTGCGAGGTTGCCAATCTTATCAGGGTTGCGACCACCTCTTCGACCTGGGTATTGATGATCACGGTATCGAAGAGGGAGGCAGCGGCCAACTCCTCCTGTGCCAGCGCCAATCGAGCAGCCCTTCGCTCGGGAGAGTCAGTGCCCCGCCCCTCAAGTCGAGAGACCAGCTCCTCCCATGATGGTGGCTCAAGAAAGACCAGGAGAGCTTCACCTGCCTGAGCCTTCACCTGCTTGGCCCCCTCGATTTCGATTTCGAGAAGAACATGGGTTCCAAGTGCTAATGCCTCTTCAACCGCTCTCCGAGGTGTTCCATATCGATTACCAGCAAATTCTGCCCATTCAAGGAATTCATCATTGGCAATTGCTGCATCGAACTCTTCATTGGAGTAGAAGAAGTAATCAACTCCCTCCACCTCATTAAATCGTGGCGCGCGCGTCGTCGCTGAGACACTGACCCAAAACTCCGGAACATTTCGGAGCGCCTTTGCGACAGTGCTCTTGCCAACGCCACCAGGACCCGAAAGAACGAGGAGGCGACCACGACCTTGAATAGATGGAATATCAAACTCCTTTAGTAGCGCATCTCTCTGATGACGACCTAAACCCTTAACGCGACGAGATGGAGAAATATTCAATCTCTCCATCAATGCATGAGCACGTATCTTGCCATAGCCTGAGAGTGATTCAAGGAGCTCCGCAACCCGCATCTTCGAAATTGCCTCACTGCTCTGCGCATCCACGAAGACTTGGCTTATTGATATCTCGCCTTTAGCTAATCTTGCTTTATATGCTGCTCGCTCTTGGCGAGCCAACTTCGCGACTTCCAATGCTTCTCTGCGCTGATCGGCAGATAGTTGTGGTGGAAGCGGCATGAAGCAATTCTAACCAGCAATCTCCTCGCGGATAGCTCTTGCTCGATCAGCCATCGCGCTCGCACCGTGGCTCCATGCTCCCGTAATTGGGCGTCCAATCACGAGGAAGTTAGCGCCAGCCTTGATTGCTTGGTGTGGTGTCATTGTGCGAACCTGGTCATCGCCACCAAGAGAATCTGCCGGACGAACCCCAGGTGTAATGATGATTGGATCTACTCCCACTGAGGATCTGATCGCCTCAATCTCAAGTGGAGAGGAGACGATGGCTCGTGCACCTGATCGAACCGCTAGATTAGAAAGAGCCACAACGCTTTCAAGGGCGCTCTGGGCGAACCCAATTTCAAAGAGATCTTCCTCTGAAAGAGATGTAAGGATTGTTACAGCCGTGATGTCGATATGCGGAACAGCATCAACTGCCGCTTTAATCATCGCTGCTCCGCCAGATGCATGAACGGTCAAGAATCGTGGATTAATTTCCGAAATCGCCTTTGCTGCAGATGAGACAGTGTTGGGAATATCGTGGAGTTTGAGGTCAAGGAAGATATCAACACCAAATTCATTCTTGATTGAAGAGACACCTTCAGCACCAAAGGTGAGAAAGAATTCAAGCCCGAGTTTATAGACATCAATATGCTCGCGAGTTGCTTCGATCCACGCGCGAGCTGTATCGAATTCTTTGGTATCAACTGCCAGAATTATTGGTGAGGACATGAGAAACCCTTTCTATCGGTGGGCATAGCCAACGGCTTGCTTAAGTGAAGTAAAACCTCGCTGCGCCAATAAATCACTGAGTTGTCTTTGAATAGAGACCAGAGCAGTGGGATCACCGAAACTTGCAGTACCAACCGAAATACCTGATGCGCCCGCGAGAATAAGTTCTAGGGCATCTCGTCCCGTAGCAACTCCGCCCATGCCGAGAATAGGAAGATCTGGAAGTGCTTCATGCACCTGATAGATGGCGCGGACCGCGATAGGTCTGATGGCGGGACCGGATAACCCACCGGTCTTTCCGCCCAAATGTGGCTTCATCGTCTCTAAGTTAATGACCATCCCGAGAACCGTATTGATAAGTGCAACTCCATCGGCTCCTGCATTCGCTACAGAGCGAGCAACATCGACAATGCTGGTCACATCGGGTGTCAATTTTGCCAAGATTGGAATCTCTCCCCCAATAACTTTGCGCACTCCCTCAATTACGCGAGCTGCTGTATCGCAATCTGCAGCAAAGACCATTCCACGATTTTCAACATTGGGACAAGAGATATTGACCTCCACTGCAGAAATTCCTGGAGTAGAACGAATCTTGCGCGCGAGAACCGAATACTCATCAATTGTTTCGCCAGCAATAGAGACAATAACTCGCGAACCTTGTGCAAGTAACCACGGGACATCATTGGCCAAGAAGGCATCGATTCCAGGGCCTTGTAAACCAATTGAGTTGAGCATTCCAGATGGCGTTTCAGCCATTCGTGGCGTTGGACGTCCATGGCGAGGTTTATTCATCACCGACTTGGTAACAACGGCGCCGATATCTTTGAGTGGAAAGAACTGTGCTAGTTCCTTTCCACTACTTGCACATCCAGAGGCGGTAAAGAGTGGTGATGGAAACCAAGCATTTCCGAGCGTTGTTGAGAGATCTACCTGATTGGCCATTTAGAAGTTCTCCGTGCTCTTGCCGACTAAATCCCAACAGACCGAGGCGCCATCCATAACTGGGCCATCGATGCAGGAACGTTTCATAGAAATTGCCCCTGTTTCATCTCGGACTGGCAGAACGCAGGTCATGCAGATTCCAATTCCGCAAGCCATAGATTCCTCAACCGATGCTTGGTGAATAATCTGATGTTCATTTGCAATCTCAGTAATTGCTTTCAACATAGCCATCGGCCCACACGAATAAATAATCTCGATATTACGTTCCTCGATAATCTCCGCGAGTTGGGATGTCACTCGTCCCGTCTCCCCCATAGAGCCATCTTCCGTAAAGATCTTGAGACTGTTAACAGAACGCTTGCCCTCCATGGGTGCATAGATCTTATTTCCGTTACTTGCACCGAGGACCATATCAACCTTGCAGCCCTTAGCTTTCAATACATCGGCTAGTCCAAAGAGCGGCGCCGATCCATAACCACCACCAATGAGCAAAGCATTCGCTGGCTCTGTTGGAATGCCAAAAGCTCTTCCGAGTGGAGTAATGACATTGACCTCAACGCCCTCGCTCTGGGCGCAGAGCCACTTAGATCCCGTGCCATGAGGAGCGACAATAAGTTCTACCGTCCCTCCGTACTGCGCACTCTCCGATGTTCGAGATATCGCAAAGGCACGTCTTAAAACCATCCTTGAAGAGTCCCCGCCCACCTGGATAGCAATGAAGTTTCCGGGACGGCAGTTACGCACTGATTCGCCAACGCTCAAAATAATCTGATGATAAGCACCGATTCGCTTGTTGGCGATAATCGTTGCATCTACTTGGACTGCCGATTTATTTACTGTGCTCATGCAAGCCACTCTTGAATTGATTTCACACCGAGTTCACCTTGTCGAAGAACTTTGATTCCTTCAACTGCTGCGTTAAATCCAGGCGTAGTGGTGATGATAGGAACGCTGCGTTGCACAGCTGCAGTTCTAATCGCCCAACCATCAGCTCGTGTGCCTCTACCCACTGGCGTATTGATCACCAAATCAATTTCACCTGAATTCAGTAGGTCAACAATTGTTGGCTCACCCAATGGGCCACGACCCTCGGAGTTCTTTCGCACTTGGGTCGTAATAACGCCATGCTCACCCATGAATGTTGAAGTGCCAGCAGTGGTGAGAACTCTAAACCCGAGATCAATCAAAGCTCGAGCGGAGTCAACACCTGCCAACTTATCCTTGTCGGCTAGGGATAGAAATACTGTTCCACTCTTAGGGAGCGGTCCAAATGAGCTGATCTGACTCTTTGCATAGGCTCCACCGAAACTGTCGGAGATTCCCATCACCTCACCGGTTGATCGCATCTCAGGTCCGAGTACCGCATCGACGCCGCGACCATCGGTGCGACGGAATCGGTTCCATGGCAAGACCGCTTCCTTCACACTTATTCCGCGTGAGATTTCGCGATCACTCTCAGGCAATAACCCTTCAGATTTAAGTTGAGAAATAGTTGCACCAACCGAGATGCGTGCAGCTGCTTTAGCCAGTGGAACGCCGGTAGCTTTACTCACAAATGGAACGGTTCGCGATGCACGTGGATTGGCTTCGAGTACGTAGAGCGTCTCCCCTGCCATTGCAAATTGAATATTAATTAACCCGCGAACTCCAACACCTTCTGCAATCGCCAAGGTGGCTTTCCGAATCTCATCTCTAGAGTGATCAGAGATAGTCATCGCTGGAAGAACACAAGCGGAGTCGCCCGAGTGAATACCTGCTTCTTCGATGTGCTCCATGATTCCGCCGAGGAATAACTCTGTTCCGTCATAGAGAGCATCGACATCTAACTCAATCGCCGAATCAAGGAATCTATCTACGAGAACTGGATGATCAGGTGTGATCTCAGTTGCTCGAGAGATAAAGCCTGACAGTGATTGATCATCATAAACAATCTCCATACCCCGTCCTCCGAGAACGAAGGAAGGGCGTACCAAGACTGGATATCCGATTCGCTGAGCGATTGAAATAGCTTCACTTTCAGATGAAGCCATACCAAATTCAGGTGCAGTCAAATTCTTTGATTTGAGCACATCACCGAAAGCGCCGCGTTCTTCCGCAAGATTGATTGCATCTGGACTTGTTCCCAGAATCGTCACGCCAGCTGCCTTGAGACCAGCTGCCAATCCCAGTGGGGTTTGACCTCCAAGTTGAGTAATAACGCCAAGAACCGGTCCTGCCAAAGTTTCAGCATGAATTACTTCCAGAACATCTTCCAGAGTCAGTGGTTCAAAGTAGAGGCGATCACTAGTGTCATAGTCGGTCGAGACGGTCTCAGGATTACAGTTAATCATTACTGTTTCGAAATCTGATTCTCGCAACGTAAATGCAGCATGCACACATGAATAATCGAACTCAATTCCCTGACCAATTCGGTTAGGTCCAGAGCCTAAAATGATGACTGCTGGTCGTGTGCGAGGACGAACCTCGGTCTCATCCTCATAACTCGAATAATGGTATGGGGTGTGTGCTTCGAATTCAGCTGCACAGGTATCGACTGTCTTGTAAACAGGGTGGAGATTTAGGTGATGTCGCGCCTTACGAACATCCTCCTCGGTGAGACCGCGCAAATCAGCAATCTGCTTATCTGAGAAGCCGAAGGATTTGGCAAACTTCAGCGAATCAATCGTCATTTCTCCCGGCATCGCGATTTCGCGAGCTGCCTCATTAATCTCCTCCAGTTGATTGAGGTACCAACGATCGATCTTTGTGGAAGCAAAGACATCCTCGATACTCGCCCCGGCCCAGAGTGCACGATGAACCTGCTGAAGTCGGTATTCAGTCGGCATCTTCATCGCTTCCAAGAGCTCTGGAATATTGATATTTGAAGTGTCGGACGGGAAGGTAAAAATCGCTTCTTTACGTTCAAGTGAACGCAGAGCCTTCATTAACGCTTCCGGGAAAGAGCGACCGATGGCCATCGCCTCACCCACGCTCTTCATCGTTGTTGTAAGGCGAGGATCTGCATCTGCAAACTTTTCAAAGGCAAAACGTGGAGCCTTCACGACGATGTAATCGAGGGTTGGCTCAAATGAGGCCGGAGTGACTTGTGTGATGTCATTCTTAATCTCATCGAGCGTGTATCCAATAGCGAGTTTTGTTGCAATCTTTGCAATCGGAAAACCTGTTGCCTTAGAGGCTAGAGCAGAGGAACGTGAAACACGAGGGTTCATCTCAATGACAATGATTCGACCATTGTCAGGGTTGACTGCGAATTGAATGTTGCATCCACCTGTATCCACACCCACTTCACGGATGATGGAGATTGAGAGGTTACGCAACTTCTGATACTCGACATCGGTAAGTGTGAGTGCAGGAGCGACAGTAATTGAATCTCCAGTGTGAACACCCATTGGATCAAGATTCTCGATGGAACAGACGATAACGACGTTATCGACTCGATCGCGCATTACCTCAAGTTCATACTCTTTCCACCCGATAATCGACTCTTCAATCAATACTTCAGAGGTTGGAGAGTGACGAAGACCGGCACCAGCGATTTGACGGAGAGTCTCTTCATCATGGGCGATACCAGAGCCAAGTCCACCCATTGTGAAGGATGGACGGATAACGCATGGGTAATTGAGCTCAGCTGCGGCGAGCAAGACCTCATCCATGGTGTGGCAGATAATCGACTTCGCTGACTCACCGCCTACCTTTTCTACAATCGCGCGGAATAGCTCGCGGTTCTCGCCTCGTTGAATTGCATCCACATCGGCGCCGATGAGTTTTACATTGTGACGCTCCAGGATTCCAGCTTCAAACATTCCGATGGCGGCATTGAGTGCCGTCTGACCACCTAAGGTCGCTAGAACTGCATCCGGCTTCTCTTTGATGATGATTCGTTCAATAAACTCCGGTGTGATTGGTTCGATATATGTTGCATCAGCGAACTCTGGATCGGTCATGATGGTCGCCGGATTAGAGTTGACGAGAATTACTCGAATTCCCTCTGACTTCAATACTCGACATGCTTGAGTACCGGAGTAGTCGAATTCACAGGCCTGGCCAATGACAATAGGTCCAGAACCAATAACCAATACGCTCTTAATCGAGGAATCAACAGGCATTATGCGTTGACCGCCTTTCGTGGATATCGATCCATCAAATCGGTAAATCGGTCAAAGAGATAACTTGCATCATGCGGACCTGCCGCAGCCTCTGGGTGGTATTGCACGCTAAAAGCACCTCGCTCGAGGAGTTCGATACCTTCAACAACTCCATCATTGAGACAGACGTGAGTGACCTGTCCTGGACCAAAGACTGTTGAGAAAATTGAGTCAACGGGAGCTTGGAGAGCGAAACCATGATTATGAGCGGTGATTTCAACTTTGCCACTCTTGCGATCTAGCACCGGTTGATTGATACCTCGATGACCAAATTGAAGCTTATACGTATCAAAACCAAGTGCGCGACCTAAAATCTGTTGGCCGAAACAGATGCCAAAGATAGGAATCTCCTCGGTGAGAATATCTCGAACGAGTGCGACAGTGTCTGTCATAGTCGAGGGATCACCAGGGCCATTGGAGAGGAAGACTCCATCAGGATCGTAGGCAAGGATCTCTTCGAGAGTGGTGTTGAAAGGAACTACATGAACATCAATACCGCGCTCTGCCATATTTCGTGGTGTTGCAGCCTTGATTCCCAAATCAAGAGCAACAACGGTATATCTCTTCTGACCAATAGCCGGAACTAGGTAAGGCTTCTCTGTCGAGACATCGGCAGAGAGGTATGAACCGCTCATTGGAGTCTGTTTACGCACTTCGATGACCATCTCTTCACGAGTCAATTCGGTGTCAGAGAAGATTCCAACTCGCATGGCACCGCGATCTCGAAGATGGCGCGTAATCGCTCTAGTGTCGACACCGGAAATTCCCACTACGCCTTGCTTGATGAGCTCTGCCTCTAAATCAGAGGTGCTGCGCCAGTTACTGGTAATGCTGGACGGGTTTCTCACTACAAAACCCGCAACCCAGATACGACTTGACTCATTATCTTCAAGATTGATTCCAGTATTTCCAATATGCGGTGATGTCATCACGACAACTTGGCGATGATATGAAGGATCGGTGAGCGTCTCTTGGTATCCAGTCATCCCGGTCTGAAAGACTGCTTCGCCAAAGGTCTTACCAACTGCGCCCCACGAGCGACCTTCGAAGATTCGACCATCATCTAGTACAAAGAATGCTTTACTCATTTATTACCGACCTTATGGGTGAGGTGACCATTGAATACAGTAGCGACCACTTTTCCTTGGAACTCCATGCCGTGGAAAGGTGTGTTCTTGCTCTTAGAGGCCAATTGAGCGCGATCTACGACCACGGTCGAAGCGGGGTTCACAAGGGCAATCTGTGCGGGAGCGCCCACCCGTAGCTCTTGCCCGTGGTTGGAGTAGCCGCCGATGGCAGCCGGCACCGAGCTCATCACCTGGGCCGCTCTCTCCCATGACATCTGACCGGCTGCAATGAGAGTTGTGAAGAGGATAGGAAAGGCTGTCTCTAGTCCAACCATCCCGAAAGCAGCGTTCTGCCACTCGCACTCTTTACTTTCAACTGGGTGTGGTGCATGGTCAGTTGCAACAATATCGATGGTGCCATCCACGAGTCCTGCGCGTAATGCTTGCACATCAGCTGCTGTTCGCAAGGGAGGATTTACCTTATAAATCGGATCATAACTATTTGCTAATTCATCAGTCAGGAGCAAGTGATGCGGCGTTACTTCAGCCGTTACCTTCATGCCTTGAGCTTTTGCCCAGCGAATGATCTCAACCCCTCCAGCTGTTGTCACATGACAGATGTGTAAGCGTGCATCAACCATATTCGCCAAGAGAATGTCTCTAGCAATGATGGATTCCTCCGCTACTGCTGGCCAACCCTTGAGACCCAAGGTCGATGAAATAACACCTTCATTCATCTGAGAACCTTCAGTGAGTCTTGGATCTTGCGCATGCTGTGCAATGACTCCATCAAACTGCTTCACATACTCGAGAGCACGACGCATTAAGAGTGGATCAGAGACGCAATTTCCATCGTCACTAAAGACTCTTACGCGGGCCTTTGAATGAGCCATTGACCCTAAATCTGCAAGTTCTTTTCCTTCAATTCCGCGAGTCACCGCACCAATTGGGAAAACATCGACCAAACCAACATGATGACCAATTGCGGCAACCTGTTCCACAATCGCAGCGGTATCTGCGACAGGAAGAGTATTTGCCATCGCACTGACTGCGGTGTAACCACCACGAGCTGCTGCGAGCGAGCCAGTAGCAATCGTCTCTGAATTCTCCCGACCAGGTTCACGTAAATGGGTATGGAGATCGACGAATCCAGGAAGGGCAATCAACCCTGCAGCATCAACTGTCTCATCGGCGCTCTGAGAAATCGTGGACGCTATCTCAGAGATGACTCCATCTTGGATAAGAAGATCAACTGGAGCTGCACCGAGAATCGAAGCCTGCTTAATCAATAGTGATTTACTCATGGAACGCCTCCTGGCCACCAGCTATGAAGAGATAGAGGATCGCCATTCGTATTGATACTCCATTGGCGACTTGCTCAACAACTACAGATTGTTCGCTATCAGCAGCTTCAGCGCTGATTTCAAGACCACGATTCATTGGACCTGGATGCATCAAGATCGAAGATTGCTTAGTAAGTGCTAGACGCTCTGCATCAATACCAAAGAGCGATGAGTATTCTCGTTCTGTTGGAAAGAATAAATCAGACATTCGTTCCTGCTGGATGCGCAACATAATCACTGCATCGACTGTCGGCAAAACACTATTGAAATCATAGGAAACTTTCACTGGCCAATGTTCAACTTGGTAAGGAAGAAGCGTTGGTGGAGCAACCAAGGTAATTTCCGCTCCAAGTTTCTTCAGAAGCAAAATATTGGAACGAGCAACTCTCGAATGGAGGATATCGCCGACGATTGCGATGTGAAGACCAGATAGATCCCCTTTGCCGCCCTTTAAGTGTTTACGAATTGTGTATGCATCGAGAAGAGCCTGACTAGGATGCTCATGAGTTCCATCGCCGGCATTAATAACGGTGCCATTCATCCATCGACCTTGAGCGAGTCGATGCGCGGCACCAGATGCTGGATGACGAATCACGACCGCATCCGCACCTAAAGCTTGTAAAGTCTGCGCAGTATCTTTCAGAGACTCACCTTTGCTGATACTTGAGCCCTTAGCGGTGAAGTTGATGACATCGGCTGATAATCGTTTGGCGGCGGCCTCAAATGAGATTCGAGTTCTTGTTGAATCTTCTGCAAACAAATTTACGACCGTCTTGCCACGCAGTGTTGGAAGCTTCTTGACTGGACCTTCTGACACTCGTGCCATCTCATTTGCTGTATCGAGAATGGTGATCGCAAAGTCACGATCAATATCGTTGATTGATAAAAGGTGCTTCATCGAGCTTCACCTTCAATCGAAACTAAATCGCTTCCGTCATGTTCCATAAGCTTAACTTTGACGCTCTGATTAAGGGAGGTAGGTAGGTTCTTGCCCACAAAATCCGCTCTGATAGGAAGCTCTCTATGGCCGCGATCGACTAGTACTGCCAATTGAACACGCGCTGGACGCCCAATCTCACCAAGAGCATCGAGTGCAGACCTAATAGTTCGACCGGAGAAAAGAACATCATCGACGAGAATTACTGTTCGTCCCTCCACGCCTAGAGAGGGAATCGATGTCTCCATTAACGCCCGTGGCGCTCGGAGACGGAGATCATCGCGATGAAGGGTGACATCCAAGGTACCCACCTGAACTGGGGCCCCTTCAATACCTTCAATGATTGTGGCGATGCGACGGGCAATATGAGCCCCGCGGGTCGGTATTCCGAGAATGGTGATATTGGCAGAACCAGAATTTCGCTCAAGAATCTCATTCGAGATCCGAGTCAGTGCGCGAGAGATATCGCTTTCGTTCAGAGCAGCGCTCATGTAATTCTCCTTTCCTGCCTCTCTGGACAGGTCGTTAAAGGAACTTCTGGACAACCTTACCACCAACTCTGGAGCATGTGGATAGCCACGCCCGCCCTCACGCCTGGACTGAGACCCTCCTCCCCCGTATATGAGAGGAAAGAGAGAGCCTGATGGTCGAAATTGAAGAACGCGCTGCCCAACTTTTGAGACAGTTGAGATTGAAGAAGGGTTTGACCCTAAAGCAGTGCGAAACCGAGAGTGAAGGACGATTAAAAGCTGTTGTCTTGGGGTCATATGAACGTGGCACGCGCGCCATCTCTCTCCAGCGACTACAAGAATTGGCTGATTTCTACGAAGTACCAATCCAATACTTCTTTGAAGTGGGACAACTAGGGGCCCTCCCTCGATCTTCCAGGCATACCTTCGATCTGCGAAAGATGAAGAGTTCGCTACATCTGGATGAGAAATTCACACTGATCGCAACACTCTTGGGATACTTTGCTCGTCAAAGGGGAGATTGGAATGGTGAGGTTCTCTCCATTCGCGCATCAGATACTGAGCTATTGCCTGTATTAAGTGAAGATATTGAAATCATTGAGAAACTGCGCTTTTACAAATTGATTATTGCGCAGGCAGATTAACGAGAGATGCTCTCCTTGATGGAAGAGATCTTTCCTAAGAGTCCGTGGATGAAAGTTGCCGAATCATCGGTAGAGAGATCTTTAGCCAAAGTGATCGCCTCATCTATCGCAATTCCATCAGCGAGCTCATCTGACCAGATAATCTCGTAGATACCCAAGCGCAGGATGTTGCGATCGACTGCCGCAAGGCGATCCATATCCCACCCTTGAGCATATGTGGCAATAAGTTCGTCAATCTTTCGCTTATTTGCGGCTATGCCGGAGATAAGTTCTTTGGTGAAATCGCGGACCGGGCGGGCATCTGGACCCTCCTCCACCACATCTCGAGCTTCAAGAGTAGCCAACGGATCGCTACTGCGAATATCGCTCTCGTAAAGGATGTCTAGCGCTTGCTTACGTGCCTTACTTCTAGCTGACACTAGTTAGCGCGACCCAGATATGAACCATCGCGAGTATCAACAAGGACAACTTCATCCTGCTTGATAAATAAAGGAACAGCGATCTGAATTCCGGTCTCAACAGTTGCAGGCTTTGTTCCACCTGATGAGCGATCTCCCTGGAGGCCAGGCTCTGTATATGTGATCTTGAGTGCAACTGAGGCTGGAAGTTCGATAAAGAGTGGGTTTCCTTCGTGAATTGCGACGATCGCTCCTGTGTTTTCGAGCATGTAATCTGCTGCGCCACCCACAGTTGCCTCTGAAATTGTCATCTGATCGAAGTTAACATCATCCATAAAGACGAAATCTTCACCCTCTTTGTAGAGGAATGTCATTTCGCGCTTCTCGACGACAGCTGTCTCAACCTTTACACCTGCGTTAAAGGTCTTATCGACAACCTTGCCAGTCATGACCTGCTTCAACTTGGTGCGTACGAAAGCTGGACCTTTACCTGGCTTCACATGCTGGAATTCAACAACTGTCCAGAGCTGGCCTTCAATATCAAGGACCATTCCGTTTTTAAGATCGTTAGTTGTTGCCATTTTTTCACTCCAGTTCAGCCGTCCCGACTATCAGGACACAAGACGCGAGTTTACCCTACTTATTGAGGAGATTTGTAAGCGCGCTAAGGGCAAGTCGATATGAATCAGGCCCAAAGCCGCCGATAGTTCCATCGGCAACACCTGAGATGACAGAGGTATGTCTAAATTCTTCACGTGCCATTGGATTTGAGAGATGCACTTCAATCAATGGAGCTTTCACCAATTCTGCGGCATCACGGATTGCGTAGGAGTAGTGAGTAAATGCAGCCGGGTTGATGACTACCGGTGTATTTGTATCGGCTGCTTCATGAAGCCAACTAATGATCTCTGATTCTTGATCACTTTGTCGAACATCTGCCTCAAAACCATTCTCTTTTGCTGCACTCTTAATCAAATCCACCAACTGTGGGTAGGTGAGATCGCCATAGATTGCGGAGTCACGGATATCTAAGCGCGCAAGATTTGGACCATTGAGAACGAGAACCTTCATGCGAGAACCTTCTCATATGCGCTTTTCAATTGCTCCTCAGTGACACTCTCTAAGCGTGAACATTCTCCAACCTTATTGAGGACAACAAAGCGGATTGAATTTCCTCGTGCCTTTTTATCAAGGGCCATAGCCGCAAAGAGGCTCTCCCAGTTGCCACTGCCCTCGACATTTGCCAGCGATATAGGAAGGCCAACACTTGCCAAAGTCTCACGATGGCGCTTGAGAAGTTCTTCATCGATAAGACCCTCTGCGTGAGCGAGCTCTGCGACAAAGACCATTCCGATGGCGACAGCTTCGCCGTGGCGAATGGAGTAATCCGAGACACGCTCAATCGCATGGCCAAAGGTATGGCCGTAATTAAGAATCTCGCGGAGTTCGCTCTCCTTAAAGTCGCTACTGACCACCTTGGCCTTAGTTGATACAGAACGTTCAATCAAAGAGTTAACTAAAGATGAGTTCTCTCTAATCTCTTTGATCGATTTGCCTTCAAGCATTGTGAGAATTTCTTCATCATCAATAAAACCACACTTGATGACCTCAGCAAGTCCCGCCGCAAAATCTCTATCTCCTAAAGTGCGCAACCACGAGGAATCAATCAGCACTGAGATAGGTGAATGGAAAGCGCCAATCAAGTTCTTACCGAAAGGAGAATTAATGCCGGTCTTTCCACCGACTGATGCATCAACCATACCTGCCAGGGTTGTTGGCACCGCGACCCAATCTATTCCTCTAAGCCATGAAGCTGCTGCAAAACCAGACAGATCAGTGACTGTCCCGCCACCGACTGCAACGATGAGATCACTACGGGTGAAATTATTGCGAGCTAACTCATTCCAAATATGGTTAAGGACAAGAGAGCTTTTTCCGGCTTCGCCATCTGGAACTGGAATCATCAAAACTTCTGTGTTGGATAGATTAAATGAAGGTAGCTCTGATGTCATTGTTGCTGGAACAATAACTGCAACTCTCGCCCGCTTATTAATTATCGGAGAGAGATCGCCGCGCCAATCACCTGTTATGCGAACCGAATACTCACGTTCAGCTTTAACGACAACTTCAGCCATTGCTCTCTCCCCTGCCGCGTAATTCATAAGCGATTGCAACCTCAGAAACTATCTCGTCAACACTTTTCGAATCTACCTCGCATGTGTAACTTGCGATACCTTCATAAATCGGAGCTCTCTCATTCATGAGCGCCTGCCATTGGGCTCGTGGATTTCCCATCAAGAGCGGACGACCCTGGTTAAAGCCGACCCGCGATGAGACTTGAGAGAGTGAAATCTTAAGATAGACAACGAAAGCACCAGATGCTCTCAGCGCCGATTGGGCGTCCACTGAAACGCACGCTCCTCCACCGAGCGAAAGAATAGTGTCATCCTCTAAGAGCCCAGTGCGGAGAATGATTTTCTCGAGGACACGAAATTCCTCTTCGCCATCTTCGATAAAGATATCCGAAACGGTCCGACCAGTCTGGGATTCAATCATCTGATCTGTATCCTTAAAGGAGAGATTGAAATCTTTGGCCAATCGCTGACCAATCGTCGTCTTACCCGAACCCATAGGTCCGATAAGAATGATGCGTGGCGCCATCTCTACTTGAAGCGGAGATTTTCCATATAGGAGAGGTAGTTACGACGCGTCTCCATTACAGAATCGCCACCGAACTTCTCTAACACAGCTTCGGCAAGAACAAGCGCAGCCATTGCTTCGCCCACGACTCCCGCAGCAGGAACTGCACAGACATCTGAGCGCTGATTGATTGCCTTCGCAGCCTCACCAGTTGATACATCAATAGTGTCGAGCGCCTTAGGAACGGTCGAGATTGGCTTCATGGCGATTGAGACTCGTAAGACTTCTCCGTTAGACATTCCGCCTTCGGTGCCACCGGCGCGATCGGTGCGCCGGACAATCTTTCCTTCAGCATTCTTCTCAATCTCATCGTGTGCCATTGATCCGCGACGGCTGGCGGATGTGAATCCATCTCCAATCGCAACGCCCTTAATAGCTTGGATTCCCATCATCGCTGCAGCAAGTCGCGCATCCAAGCGTCGATCCCAATGAACGTGCGAACCTAATCCTGGTGGCAAGTTATACGCGAGAATTTCACACACACCACCAAGAGTGTCGCCATCCTTATGGGCTGACTCAATTTCGTTGACCATCTGAGCTGAATGTTCAGAGTGGGCGCAACGAACTGGATCTTGATCAATTCTCGCCATTTCTGACGGAGTTGGAAGAGGGAGATTCTCTGCAATAGCGACGGCGCCAATTGCTGTGACGTGGCTAAAAATTTCAATTCCCACGCTCTGCTTGAGGAATGCGCGAGCAATCGCACCGAGGGCAACTCGAGCGGCGGTCTCACGAGCACTTGCACGCTCCAAGATTGGTCGCGCATCATCGAAATTGTATTTCTGCATTCCCACTAAATCTGCGTGACCTGGACGTGGTCGGGAAAGCGGTGCATTACGAGCGAGATCCTTAATCTCATCGAGTGGAAGTGGATCGGCAGACATCACCTTCTCCCACTTTGGCCATTCACTATTTCCTACTTGAATAGAAATAGGTCCGCCTTGAGAGAGGCCGAGACGAACTCCACCGAGGATGGAGACCTTATCTGCCTCAAAGTTCTGACGCGCACCGCGACCAGTTCCCAAGCGACGTCGAGCAAGATGAAAGTCGATATCAGCGGTAGAGATCTCAATATGTGCAGGCATGCCTTCCACAATTGCAGAAAGTGTCGGTCCATGTGATTCACCAGCTGTTATCCAACGCATGGAGGTATTGTCTCAGATACTTCTATCTTCAGGCGACTTTATTCGAGAACTGCATCAGATACCGAGATAGATGGCGATAAAGGGCGCAAGGATGGCAGGGGCAAGAGGTGCCGAGGTGGCTAAGGTGCCTTTGATCATAGCCGTTGCGAGAAGTGTGAGAGTTAAGGCCGCGGAGACGAGAACGAGATATTGGGAAGTGAGAACGTTCTCTCCTTGAAGTACCACAAGAAGTGAGAAGAGCTTGAAGTCGCCTCCCCCAATATTGAAGAGTATTGATAGGGCTAGGGCTAGAACAATCAGAGTGAGAGCTTTGAAGAAAGCGATTGGGGTCGAATTGAAAGAGAGCAATACTCCGAAGAGGAGAAGATGAACGTTGTATATCCGGTGCTCTCTAATATCGATAACACTGATGGAGATTGAACCGATACGAATTAGAAGATCAAGGGCATGCCAGCACATCTAGTAAAGGTTAGTTGCGCGAAGCGATCCTTGATAAAGGGGTGTGGATTACCGAATTGCGTTCTTGAGCAATGGGCGAAGATGTGAGGCTAAGGCGCTCTCATCAAGTTGACGATTGAGGACGAGCGATAACTGATGGATTCCTTGATAGAGCAGAAGTTCTAGACCATTGATTACCTCTCCCCCACAATCTGCCCAGCGCGAACCAAGAACAGTGGGCCAAGGTTTATAAATAACATCGAAGTAGAGGTTCGCGTCGCCGCTACGAAGAGAATCGGCAAGTAAATCAGCGGCCCCTGCGGGTGTGGTGTTGACGACTAGATCGTATTGAGAGAAATCGGGCGAATCGTTCCACTTGAGATATTCGAAGGAAGATTGGGTAATCGCCCCTTGCAGGACCTCTCTGCGAGTTGATGTTCTACCAAGAACTGAAATCTCATCCGCGACGGCATCAAGTGCTCCCACCACAGCTCTGGCGGTGCCACCGGCTCCGAGTACAAGTACTTTTTTGAAGCGCGAATGACCAGCATGGTTGAGTGCGGAGAGCAATCCAGAACCATCGGTGCTCGTCAGGTGCCACTCGCCATCTCTCACATACAAAGTGTTAGCCGATTGGATTCGTGCCGCTGTTGGTTCTACCTCCACTGGAAGTTCGAGCGCTATCTCTTTAAGTGGCATGGTCAAAGAAAGATAATCAAATTCAGTAGCGCGTGTTGCGAAGAAATCTGAAAGCTGTCTGTCATTGACTTCGTGACGTTGGTAGCTGCCGTCAATCCCGAGGAACTTAAAGGCCTCGCTATGTAAGACCGGTGAGAGTGAGTGCGTTATTGGAAAGCCTAATACTGCCCCTCGAATAGAACTCATCACTTAGCGCTCCCAAATTTTCCTGCTCGTAAATTCTTCTTATAGAGGATCTTCCAATCAGTAAATTGCTGATAAGAATCCGTGAAGCGAGTATCTCCTGGCGCAACCGTAATGAAGTAAAGCCACGCCCCATTCTCCGGGTGAGCTGCAGCAAAGAGAGCCTCTGCCCCAGGATTATTAATGGGGGTAGGTGGAAGTCCAGTCCTGCGATAGGTGTTGTAAGGTGAATTAATCAGGGTTGATTGTGTGCTGAGGAAGATCGAACCTCTGGTCTTCTTGATGTAGTGAACGGTTGAATCAAACTGAAGAGGCATGCCCTTCTTCAATCGATTACGCACTACCTGAGAAACCTTTCGGTAATCCTGTGGGTCTCCCTCGGCCTGAACCAGCGAGGCTATCGTTACAAGTTCCTGTGCGGAGAAACCTTCCTTCGATTCATAGAACTTCGCTTTTTTGATTTCCGAAATGCCTCTGGCGAGAATGCTTCCCAGAATTTCATTCACACTGGTAGCAGAATCAAAAGAATACTGCGCTGGAAAGAGCAATCCCTCGAGCGAGGTATAGCCCGCTGGAAGTTGTAGGGAGCGCGCCGCCTCCTCTACCTCACGTTGAGAGTACCCAAGGTCTTGCAGGCGAGAAAAAATCTCTGAGTTCCATGAGCCTTCAGGAATAGAGATGAGGTTTTCGATGCGAGAACGGTCGAGTAGTTGTTCAAGGGCTTGAATTGCACATAACTTTCTTTGAATTCTATGGATACCGGGAGCAATTGAACCTGCGCTTGGATTTGAGACCGCAACACGATAGAACGCTAAAGAAGATTGAACAACACCCTTATCTTCAAGTTCTTCTGCGATTGAAGAGCCACTCTCCCCTTGCGAGATATCAATAAGGACTTCACTTGTTGATTCTTTTTCGCAGGAAAAATCTGGTGCAGATGCAACTCCAGGCTTAAGGAAATCAATGGAAGCGATAATTGAAAAAGCAAGAAGAACACCGAGTAACCCTCTTGTGGTATCTCTATCGAGCTTCACTTGCTAATCCACTCTCCAATATTGCAACCGCAGCCATCGAATCGATGAGTTCCTTCGACTGACGAGTGGACTTTCCTGCCTCTTTCAAGAGACGGGCTGCATTCACAGTGCTAAGTCGTTCATCTACATACTTAATCGGGATCGATGTTGCACTTTGAAGTGCTGCAACGAAACTTTGAACCTTTTCTACAGCAGTACCAGTGCTACCTGAGAGAAGCTTTGGCTCACCTACGAAAATCGCAATCGGTTGATACTCCTGAATAATCTCTTCGATATGCGGGATCAACTTCGGGTGGCGAGAGTCGAGAAAAGGTAGCGGGGTCGAAAGAATTCCATCCGGATCACAGACCGCTACACCGATGCGACTATCTCCGTAATCAAAGGCGATTCTTCGACCGCGCTCCATTTAGCGTCCCGAAAGCTCTGCGGCAATCGCCTCAATCGCTGAATGCGATAGCGCTGGATTTGTTCCGCCTCCTTGGGCAAAATCATCCTTACCGCCACCGCCACCGCCAAGAACCTGTGAACCTATCTTGACGAGTTCGCCGGCTTTGACACCTGCTCCGCGCGCGCCATCTGATGTCGCAGCAACTAGTACAGGGCGACCACCCGATGAGCTGATGAGAGCTACGACTGAGTTGGCAGAGCGAGCTCGCAATTCAATGGCAATCTTTCGAAGGTCATCTCCACTTACTCCGTCAGGAAGAACTCCACCGATGAAAGAGAGATTTCCGATTGAGACGGCAGATTGCTCAAGAGAATCCACGCTCGCTAACGCTTGCGCAGAACGCAACGTTGCTAGCTCTTTCTCAACTTCTTTAATCTTATCGAGCAGACCTTGGATACGTTCTGGCAACTCTTCAACACGTGCACCCTTGATGAGATCAGTGAGCGAGTTAAGCAGGATATGTTCGCGTGCCAAGAAGCTATAAGCATCTGCGCCTACGAGCGCCTCTACTCGTCGAACGCCTGCACCAATTGAGGATTCTCCGAGTAACTTCACAACGCCAAGTTGCCCTGAGTTAGCGACGTGAGTTCCGCCGCAGAGTTCACGAGCCCAATCTCCGACGCTGACGACTCGAACTTGATCACCGTACTTCTCCCCGAAGAGAGCCATTGCGCCGATCTTCTTCGCTGCATCTTGTGTCATAACTTCGGCGGTGACTGCCAGGTTATTGAGAAGAAGTGCATTCACTCTTCCTTCGACATCATTCAGCACGCCTTGGGAAACCGCTCCAGTTGATGGGAAGTCGAAGCGGAAACGGCCAGGAGAATTCTCGGAACCTGCTTGAGTAGCCGTCTCTCCAAGAATTTCACGGAAGGCTTTGTGAACCATATGGGTCGCAGTGTGAGCGCGAGAGATTGCATTTCGACGTTCGATATCGATGACTGCATGGCCGGCTGCGCCGATAGTTACTTCTCCAGAGATCACACGTCCACGGTGCACGGAGAGTCCTTTGACCGGAGATTGAACATCAGAGATATCGATAATTGCACCACTAGCCAAGGTGATGCGACCACCATCGGCGAGCTGTCCGCCGCCTTCAGCATAGAAAGGCGTAGTGTCGAGAATGATTTCAACATCATCACCTTCACTTGCACTTGAGACATTAACGCCATCAACCAAGATTCCGTTCACAGTCGAGTCAGAATCGGTATGGGAGTAACCAATGAAGTTGGTAACTCCCTTCTCGTCAGCAACTTTGCGATACTCAGTCAGGTCAGTGTGACCACTCTTCTTCGCCTTCGCATCTGCCTTGGCGCGATCGCGTTGCTCTTTCATCAAGCGACGGAAGCCGTCTTCATCAACTTCAAGACCCTCTTCACGAGCCATCTCGAGCGTGAGATCAAATGGGAAACCATAGGTGTCGTGCAGCTTAAATACTTCTTCTCCAGGAAGAACGTTCTTCTTGGTTGATTTCAATTGCGTCGATGCCATATCGAAAATCTGAGTTCCTGCCTTCAAGGTTTGAAGGAATGACTCCTCTTCAGCAACAGAGACTGCAAGAATGCGCTTTTGGTCTGCAACCAGTTCAGGATATTGAGGACCCATTGCGCCAATTGCTGCCACAGTAAGTTCAGACATGATGGGATCGTTGACGCCCATCAAACGCATGTTGCGGATTGTGCGGCGCATCATGAGGCGCAGCACATAGCCACGGCCTTCA
>JACCDI011282655.1_pt1 | contig 28333 bp, 34 predicted proteins | sample 7442791 | NCBI WGS metagenome assembly JACCDI01 (sample SAMN15323434, study PRJNA562643) | freshwater metagenome | isolation source: river surface water | place: USA:Blue River Watershed | collected 2017-08-15
ATTATATATAGCTCGGACTTTACAGTCGCTCCATCAAGTGATGTTATTTCTATTATCGCAAGCGTAGGAATGAGTCAAAGTTCACTAATGGGCAACTCTTTGTGGGGGATATCTACTATGATATGGTCTACGCTTAATCAGTTTGCACTTAGTGGCAGGTACACGATGCTAAACTTCGCTGGAGGTAAGATGCAGTCCATCTCTAACTTCGGTATCACAGGCGTCTATTTAGGGGGCACAGCGCTCGGATTTGTTACCGCTGCACATATCCAACCTTTAGGAAAATATGGCACGTCAGGAGCCAACTATACGCTTAGTTTTGCAGGCGCGGATGCGGGGATGAATATCAGTAATAACATAATGTTGTTCTACACAATACCAGTTAAGGTTAGTAAGAGGCTTACGGTGTCACCAGATGTATACTTCTCAGGTAGCGCAACAGGTTATTTAACGGCACAACAGAAGTTTGTAACATCTAATGACGTTGGAGTTCTTACTGGGGCATCGTTTGACATTGCGCTTACTAAGCGTTTCAAGTTCAACTTTGCCTTGAAGACAGGGTTTAACAGCAATCCAATTATTCCCCAAAGTTATTTGGGTATGATTGGGACTAAGATAAATTTATAGGTATCTTTACACAACCAAACAAAAAGATATGATTCAATTTATGATTCCTTTTGATTCCATCAATGAAATGGAGTCTGAGCACATTAAGTTCTTGGGCATCCAAGAAACTAAATCAAAGATGTTGTTGGATATGTTAGACGCTATTGCAGAAATTCCAGTAGAGTCAAAATTAGAACTAGAGACTAATATATTAGATGCGTTATCAGAAATTGTATCTAAAGTAAGAAAATAGCGAGTACGTTTTATTAATGGAAAATGAATACTAATGCCTTGGCTCTCTGAGCTGGGGCATTGTCTTTTATAGATAAAATTTCATAACTTTGGATAAATATAACATTATGTATAATGGCTAATATAGCAATTAAGGATGCGCACGACTTCATTCGCTCCATTATAAAGAAGAATAAGGGAGGGTTTGTTAGTCCAGGAGATATAGATATCGCTATTAATCGCAGCGTATCTGACTGGATGAATGCTGCATTATATAAATATCAGACTACAAAGAAGTTTGACTATGACCATTTATTGGTTAAGAAGAAGGTATTTACAGTAGCAAGCACAACTTCGGTTCAAAGCATTGCTCAAGATGATTATGTACAAGCACTAACAATCTACCTTAAGGATGGCACAAATGTCAACGAAGGCAGAATGTATGACTGGGATAGATTCTTAGAAGTAAAGAATAGTGCAATTATTCCTCCCTCAATATCAGAGCCTATAGCTACGGTATTTGTTGCCGAGGAAAGTTCCGTTAACGTGCCTAAAGTTGAGTTTGCACCTGTGCCTCCGTCTGGAACAACATACGAGTACACATTGGTGTATATGAGACGCCCGAAGAAAGGTGTTTATGCTTACGACACAAGCAATGGTAACTTTACTTATAAATTAAGTGGAAGTGTAGACATTGACATTGATGAAAGATATTTTTCTGATATTATGACGCGGGCATTAATGTACTTAGGTGTATCATTAAAAGACGCGGATGTTGCTTCAACTGAGGCAATGAGAGATAACAATCAGAAATTAGACGAAAGGTAATAAGTTATGACTAAGAAAATTTTAGCTGAACAGATACAGCGCCTTTACGCTAGATTCCTAGATAAAGACAACCCGTCTGATGTAATTGATACAAGAGAGATTCTCTTACTAATAAACCAAAGTATCAATAAGGTACTAAAGTTGCAGGTAGCCGAGTCTTTTAAGGCTGGTATGGTTGATGTACCTAAGTGTAACTTAATCGAATATACTTGTGCTGTTACAGCTGAAACAGGGAATAATCGCGCTTACATTACGTTGCCTGCTATTCCATTAACATTACCTATGGATATGGGAATTTGGTCTATTGCCGCAGCTACTGGGGCTATGACTCCTTACATACCAATCCCAGCGCAAGACGTGTTAGTGTTCCAAGGAGCTAATTTAAGTTATTTAGAAGGCAAGGTTGGATATTACTTGCAAGGTAAAAAGGTTTACTTTACAAAAAATATTACGCTTACGGCTAATGGAACTGTTACCTCAGTTGTTGTTAATTTACTAACAATGGACTTTGGTCAATTTGGAGATAATGATATGTTGCCTATTTCACCAGAAGTTGAATCTGCAATTATTGACGATGTCTTACAAACAATCAGTAATGGTCGTGTATCTCAAGCAGAGCTTGCTAGTAAACAACAATAAGAATGAAGACTAAAAGTTTAGATGTTATTGTCAGAGACACGTTATTAGATAACGGCTTGCCTTTACATTATTATACTCGATATTTACATCACGGATTACGATGCCTAGATGAACTATCTCTTGACTTTGATATGGGTAATATTAAGACTGTTGTTCTTAGCGTTACTGACTATCGTCGCGCTATTCTCCCTGCTGACTTTGTTGACGTTGTGGACGTATCTGGAAAGCACGGCGAGCGTCTTTTACCATTAGAAAGAGTTCGTAATCTTAACAAGCTGTATAACCGAGATACTGAAGGTAATAAGATTCCTTATCCAGCTGAGCAGTCAGTTAACTATGATGCTGAATTCAACTACAACTTAATTAGCGGTGGTGCGACTATGAACTCCAGAGGCGAGTTAATTGGTCGTTTCTATGGTCGTCAAAGAAATCCTTTAATGACCTACGATATTGACACTGTAAATTCGGAGCTAGTGTTTAGCAATACAATGGATTTAATTGAGGTTACATTAACTTATATAACTTCAGCAGTATCTCGTTCTACAGCAAACGTAGTGACTCCATATGCAACGGATGTTATCAGTAAGTATATTACTATGATGGCAGCTAAGGCAGAAGGTTCTACACTTGGCAAGTATCAACTAGCACAACAGGATTATCAAAACGCTAAGCGCGTATTTAGAGCAAGAATGAATTCAATGGACTTTGCCGAAATGATTGGTTTAATCAGAAACGGTATCCACGGGTCACTTAAAAACTAATTAACATAATGGCTAAAGTATCTTTAAAAGCTACAGGCGGATTAAATAAAGATGTAGACTTGAATTTATTGCCTGAAGGCGATTATTCAGATGCAACTAATATAATCTTTGATTCAGGTAAAACGGGTGGCGCTGGAGCAATTAAGATGCTTGAGTCTATTTCTGCTGCGGGCATAGATTTCTCAACTCACACAGTTAAAGATACGCACCAAGCAGCGGATGGTCAGATTTTTGTTTTAACGGTAAGTGGCGCTACAGCATACATTTATAGAATACCTACGACATTAGATTCTAAAACATTAATTCTGAGCTATACTCATAGTGTTAGCGAGGACTTTGCGCCTGACATTAAGGTGTTAGACAACTGTATTATCTGGAACTATCACGGTACAGGCACTCCTTTGTTATTTTGCTTAGATGGATGGACGACTGCGGTGACGCCAGCTATTGGGGACTTAACATTAGTGAAGAGAACTCCTAATAATGTATTTACAATCAATAAAGTTCAAGGCACGCCAGATAGCGGATTAGAGTTCTTGGAGACTAGAGACTTTCAGTTTGCCGCAAGATATCAATACATCTCAGGAGAGTACTCAGCGTTAAGCGCTTACTCTCAGATGTATAAGGCAGCTGACGGCGTTAGTAGCTATGCATTTAATTACGATTTGTCCGCATCACCTGCTAACGTAGAATACTTAGAGGTATATGTTAGAATTGGTAACTCTGGAATTTGGAGACGTATTGATACATTTAAGAAAGGTTCTACACCAACTAGTTTTGAGTGGACGGGTCAAATCTACGAGAGCTTAGACACAGTTACAACTGCTAAGCCATTTGACTCTGTACCTGTAAGTGCTAAACATATTGAGATTGCAAAGAACAGAGTATTCTTAGCTAACATTGTTGACGATTACAGCGTATCTTCAGCGAACTTAGACTTCACGATATCTGAAGTATCAGGAAGCGATTACAGACCAGATACAACTTCGGGTACATACGGAACATACTTAACATCTAGCAACTTAGCCGAAGCTGGTATAAGCAGCAAGGAGTCTACGTCAGTAGCTTACTATAAGCCTTTTGCTAATGATTCTACATATGGGGTTGGATTAGCTTACTACGATGAAGCTATGAAGACGCGTGGGGTCGAGAAGTATGTTAAGTTTAAGACAGGCAAGTTTGCTTATCCTATCTTACCTACTATTCGCGTTGGATTAAACGCTGGGTGGGTTAAGCCTTCTTGGGCAAAGTATGCACAATTAGTATATACTAAAAACATTTCTAAGTCGTATATCTACGAAGGATATGCGAGTAATATTTTCTTTGAGTTAACATCTTTTACAACGGATGCGACAACAAAGGCTATTACAGAAATAACAACTATCTCTCAGTCTATCACCGCAGACCAACTTAAGAACGTTAAGAACCTAGTAGTTGACTTGATGGGTATGTTCAGAGCAGGTTATATCTATAACTTCTCAGCTGACGACAGAATTACAATCAATACTCCTAACGGATTATTTGACTTTAAGATAGATAGCCAAAACGATAACTTCATTTATTGCAAGTACGATAAAGGCACAATGGTTAACTCTATTGTACCTAATGCTAAGAATCTTTACTTCGAGATTTACACTCCTAAGCAAGTGCCAGAGGATGAATCTTTATTATTCTACGAGTACGGAAGCTTGATGGATATCAGCTCTTGGGCAGCTTCAACACCTGTTGATGTTTCTGGGGCAGGAACATTGAATACTAACAAGCTATTAGGGGATATGGTGTTCTCTAAGATTGACTTACCTGTGTATTCATCTGCGCCATTTATTTATAATACATCAAAGACAAGTCCTGCAGTTTACGCGGATGACGCTGCAACTGTTGCAAATATTGCATTAGCAGAAACGATGCAGTCTTCATTATCTGGAGCTGGGACGGCTACTGACTTGTTTTTAATACCTATTTATACATCATTTGGCACTAATGCAGATGAGGCGGTATTTATTGACTCTTCTGGTGGCTCTAGTTCAACTGGTCCAGAGTTAAGGATATCAGGATATTATGATGCTGCAGACCAAGAGTCGACTAATAAACTGACAATTAATTACTACGTTAAAGCAACACAAACGTTCCAATTAAATGGTTCATTGCCATCTCCATCAGGAAGTATGACTTGGGCGTTGAAGTCTCAGATTTACAGAGTTCCATATAACAATACTACAAATGTTTATGGAAGTGCAGTTGCTTATGGTTCGGAGTATGTAGTTGACACAAGAACGTTAACTAGCAATGCATCAGGCGATGTGTTAGATATAACAGCGACTCAAGATTTGCTATTAAGTTCTTATGCTGACATTTCAGCTAATGATAAGTTTTATGTTCAATTAAAGCTTACATTAACAGCATCTGGGGATGTACTAGCTGCATTAGTAAACATTGCAAAGCAAACGTCGGCATCTAACGGGATTATTATGACTCTTAACGGAGACAGAATTAAGCCTGTAGTTACAACGACTTACAATGCTAACTCTATTGTATCAGGAACTACTAGTAAGTTAGTCTTACGCGCATCGTCTACGGCTACGGCTAATCAATTCTGGAATACATCTGCAGGTAAGCCAACGGTGCTTGTATCTAAGAATCTAAACCCTACAGGAAGAAAGAATACAATTCGTTACGGGGGCAATTATGTCGCAGGAACAAAGATTAATAACCTTAGCTCATTCTTTGCCTTAGACAGCGCCGATGTTCCAGTTGAGAACGGCGAGATTGTAGCACTACACAGAGCTTCAAGACTACAGGGAAATGGAACAATGTTACTTGCTTTATGTCAGAATGAATCTGCTTATATCTTATTAGGAGAGCAAGAGTTAACACAGGGAAACAACCAAGGCATCTTATCTATATCTTCTAATGTAATAGGTACGATTCGTAACCTTGGATACAACTACGGTTTACAAGACAAGCAGTCTTCGTTTAACTACAAGGGTAATATCTGGTGGTGGGATAATTACAACAAGAAGGTGATTAAGTATAACGAGCAAGGCATTGAGCTTGTTAGTGACACTTATATGCGCTCAGAGTTCTTGACTAAGTCAGGTGCTGCTAAATTTGCTTTTGACCCATTCTATAATATGTGCTTTGTGTCTATTGGAAGCGAAACATTCTCTTTAGGATATTCAGACACTTTGAAGCGTTGGATATCTAAGTACACGTTTAAAACAGACCACGCAGAAAGCTACGGGGATAAGATGGTCTTATTTAAGAGCGGTGTAGTTTATAAGTCATTGCAGTCAGGATATAACGCATTCTTAGGCGCTTCTGCTGTCGATTCTACGATTACTTTGACGCTTAACAGCAGATTGCCTATTATGCCATTAAACGTGTCTGTATCGCACGATATGGACGTTGTGGACTATACGCAATCAAATGCGGTTAAGGCGTCTTTATTGTCAATTGCAATATCTAATGAGAATGGTCAAACAAGTGCAATTGTTGAATCTAACTTTATTGTAGAGGACAATAGATTGTATGCTCACGTCTTAAGAGACTCAAAGAGCCCTATTAGATTTGAGACTATTAAGTCGCAGGATTTTACGGCTACATCAGGTCAGACAGTATTTACAATTACAGGAGGATATACTGTAGCAGGTACTATAATAGACGTATATATTGATTCGGTTAAATTAGCTGATGATGCTTATGTAGCGACTAATGGCACGACAGTAGTACTAAATACAGGTGCAACTGCAGGGCAAGCGGTTCGTATTGTTAACTCAGTAGATAAGCGTTTAACAGAAGGAAACTACATTGTTGGCTATCTAAATAATTTTGTTGTATCTTTAAAGGATAAAACTCAGAATATGAGGTTAAATTCCTTGGATATAGAAATACAATCAGTATCAGGACACTCATAATAATAAGAAATGGATTTAACTAAATTAACTCCCTGGGGAATGGCTGCGAATGCAGTCGGTGGCGCTATTGGGCTTATCGGAGCTTTTGGAAAGAAGAGCGAAGCTGAACGCCAATTGGAGGCACAAAGAACTTACGCACAACAACAAAGAAGTACATTCAATGCTGGTTACGGAGACTTGTTATCACAAGCTAAAAGTGCAGCAACTTATCAAGGAGATATTTCTCGTTTTCAGAAAGTAGAGCAACAAGCTGACTTAGCTAAGCGTATGGCTTCAGGTCAATCGCGTGGAGCTGGTGAGCAGATTGCTAGAGACCAAGCAGCTCAAGCATCCGCTAACGCATTAGCTGCGGCAACTAGAGGAGCTGGAAGCGGTACTGATATTATGACTGCTGCTTTGTTATCACAACAAGGAGAGAATCAAGCACAGAATGCAATTAGCGCTCGTTCTGCTGAACAGCAAATGGCTATGCAGAATATGGCACAGCAACAACAATTTGCTGCATTAGGTCAAACAGCGGCAGCTGCGGCAAGAGAAAGAGGTTTAGAGTTTTCTTCTTTAGCTAACAAACAGGCTAATATTATGGGAATCTCTCAGAATAAACTTGAAGGTGAGATGAATCTTAATCAAAGTTTATTTGAAGGGGAACAAGCTAAGGCGGCTGCATTACAAGAAGCTAAGAGTGCTATTTGGTCTGGTATCGGCGGTATTGCATCAGGTATTGGTTCTGGTATGATGAGTATGGGTAACCAAGCTATGCAGTTAAAGAACCTTAAGTCTTTATATGGAACTGGTATAGATGCTGCAATCAAGAATAGACCAGAAGTTGCAGCTTTAATGGGTAATCCATTAACAGGGGCTACAGGTCAAAACTTATCATTACCTAGCTTAGGAGGATTTGCTTTAGGCACTCAAAAAATGACACCACAGGAATCTTTTGATTCTCAATATTCTTGGAACCCTGTTAACAAAGAATGGTTCTCAACTAGTAAATAATTATGGCAGGATACGTTTATAACCCAGCAGAAAGTATTAGACAAGATTTCCAGCAGGCAGGTTCTGCTGTAGGGAATATATTCGCGCAAGTAATTCAACAACAACAGCGCGACTATGCACTTGCTGAGAATGCTTTTTCTAACATTGAGGCTCTTAAGAAAGATTTAAACATCTATGGTCAAAAGAGTATTGCAAGCAAAGCTAACACGCTCTTAGGTCACGCTAGTTCTGCTATCTTACAAAATGGTAAGTTAGACTATAGTAAGATGGGAGAGATTCGTCAAGCAGTTTCTGACATTAAAGACCTTAAGACAGGATACGAATTAGGGGCTAAGGAATATGAGCGTATGCTTCAAATTGGTATTGCTAATAAAGATAACCTATTAAGTTTTGAAGGATTCTACAAAGACTTATCAGAGAAAATGTCTGACGAGAATTTAATTAAGAATCCTCGTGACTTACAGGCATCTTTAGCTGATACTTACACTAAGAACTTAGATGCAACAAAAATGTTTGGCAAATCATTCTTAGCAGCTAATCCTTATCGTAAAATTGCTTACGATGTAAAAGACCCTAAGACAGGGGCTATGATGCGCGTAGAAGGCGAGTTGCCAGTTGGTTGGACAGTTGACCCATCTACAGGAAAAGCAATGCCTCCAGAGGCAAAAGTTGTTACTAATCCAGATGGAAGTCAAACTACTGTTGATTATGCTGACCAAACACTTGCTCAGTTAAAAGCAACTAATCCTGAGACACTTGCAGCTATGCGTCGTCAAGCTGGTGCTGCAGGAGAAAATTATACTGATAAGCAGTTGGTAGAATACTATACAACTAAAGTTCCAATGCTTGCTAGAACTCAGCAGCTCAAATCAGAAGCACAATTAAGAGGAGAAGAATCTCAAGCTGATATCCTAGAAACAAAAGCTAAGTATGCAGAAAGAGGCGAGAAAGCGGACTTAAATGCTAAAGCGGCTAGTGCAGCAGCAAGTTGGGCTAACGCAGCATATACAAATGCTAAGAAAGACCAAGAAGAGGTTGAAATGAATTATGACCCATTTGCAGACTTTATAAAAGTTCCTATAAAGGGCTCAAGCTCGGGGAAACCAATTAATTTAACAAAATATGCTATTGGAAAAGATATTAGCTTAAATGTAAATGGAAAGCAAGGAGTTATAAAATCGGTAGCAAGAGATGAAGATGGAGGTACTTGGGTTGAGGCTTGGATGGATAGAAGAGGACAAATAACTGCAAATGTTGATAAAGGAGATAGAAAGTCAGGGTTTGGTTGGAGAAAAGTTAGTAACTTAGAGGAATTTAATAAAGAGCTTGCTCAGGAGATAAATGTTGGTGCAGGTATTCCATCTAAGCAGAAAGCAATAACAAGAAAAGCTATTGGAACATTGTATAATTTACCAACTAGAGCTCCTAATATAGTTAGTGCGGCGAAGGGAATAAATTATACAGGGACTAAATCCGCCTCTACAGTTCAAGAGGAAATAAACGACGGATTAGCTCCATTTAGAACAATGGAAGAAGCTAAGTCTTATTACGATAAGTTGAATATTCAGATTGTTCAGTAAATATTAAATTTTATAACCAATCATAATGGCAGAACGTCCAAAATTTGACCCAATGGCTGGTGTCACTCCTATTAAAAGTAATGTTTCGGCATCTAAGTTTGACCCAATGGCTGGAGTAAATCCCATCCAAAAAAAAAATCTAAGCCAATCCGCTACGGAATTATCTGGGGTAAAAACTTCTACGGATACGAATCAGGAAGAGGATGGGTTTTTCTCAAACTTCGCTAAGGATTTAAAGAATGCTGACCTAGCTAAAGACTTTAAGAATACGGTAGTAAATGACTTTAATGCCGTTAAAGACTTTGTAACTTCAGCGGGCAAAGGAGCTTACGCTTATATGGCAAAATCTGGCACTGAATTGGGTCGAGAATTTGCTGTTAACATACTTCCCGATATGTTTTTCTCTAAGGAGAAAATGACATTTGACCAGAAGATGGACGCCTATAATAAAAACATAGCCTTACCAATGGAAAAGGTTATGCCAAAGTTTAGACAAGGCGCTAGTGCTGAAATATACAATGAAAAGGATGGCTTGAGATTGCCAGATGCAGATGCATTAGGTCAAGTAGTTGGAGAGCAATTAATGCAACTAGGTCTTAATGCTAATACAGGAGGTCTTATACTTAATCACCTAGCAAATACAGAGTCTAATTATCAGGAAGCTAGAGCAAACGGTCTAAACAACACTGAGGCATATACTATGGCTCATACCATTGGTCTTACTGAGACTTTAATGGATAAATATCTCGGTGTTGATAAGCTAGTAGGTAAGGCTATGCAAAAAGCTGGGTCTACACAGATTGGCAAAGAAGCTGTACTTCAATTAGCAAAGGATGCACTAGGTCAAGAATCTTTTGCAGCGGGAGTTAAGACAGCTGAAGGAGGATTCAAAAGATTACTTAAACAAGCTATATTACCTGAAGCAGGAGATGAATTCCTTCAGACATATGCATCTGAGGCGGAAAAGCTATTATTTGATACATATAAGAAAGCTAAATACTCTGACGACGATAATTCTAAGTTAAATATTTATGATGCCGACTTATTGTCTAAAAAGACATTTATAAATGCATTAAACTCAGGATTTGTAGGAGGGTTAATAGGTAGTATGGGTGGTGCAATTGTAGGAACTGATAGCTACAATCCTACTGTATACGCAACATTGTTAAACTCTTATGATTCTAATGGAAAGAAAGGTTTAGCTGAGGCACAAGTTGATGTGATAAATGGCATCAACAAGGCAGTATCAAAAGGAAAGTTATCTCAAGAGGAAGCTGCTAAAGCTCAAAGAAACCTAGAGCTAATTAGTCAGAACATTGCAACATTTGACCAAAAATCTAACCTTGACGAATATTCTAGATATCAAGTTTACAACTTCAAGAACAATGTAATTCCAGGCGCAGTAAATAGTATGGCGCTTGATTTCGCTAAGACAGTAGCTTCTAAAGAATCTCCTAGTCAAGACGCTATTAATAATGACTTAGAGAACGGTAATACAACAGATTATTCAGTAAGAGGCTCTATTGCAAATGCGCCTTCTGAATTCAGACAATTCATCGCTAAAGAAGCTGTAGAAGAAAATGGGGAGATGGTATTTAAAGGTAAAATACCTAACTCTTTGATTCAAGCAGAAGAGAACAATAACGCTCAAATTCAATCTATCGCACAAGAAGCGGCAGGCGCATTGTCATCTTTAACAGACAATGAGAGAGTTGTTAGCGTAGATGACATTAAGAGACTTGGTCAACAAGGCTCTCCTATATTTAAAGATTCAAGGAATCAACTTGCATTTGAATACGCATTCCAACAAAATGAGAAGGCATTCCAAAAGCAAGCAAGAGGTATCAACTTGTTAAAATATATTGTTAAAGAAATAGAGACAACGCAAGCGCCTTTAGAACCTAATGCAATTCAACAAAGAATAGAGAACTTGTATAGATTCAATACTGGTGATACAATCTTTGTAGACAATAAGTCAGCTAAGATTTTAGATATCAGCAATGATGGTCAAAAGCTTAAGGTATCTGGATTTAATGAGCAATTAAATGCAAGCGACCCTAGGATTGCTTTAGCAGATGAGCCTATGCCAGAAGTTGAGACTGAAGGGCAAGTTGAGCAAGCTCCAGTTGAAGAAAAACCAGTTATTGCACAGGAAGAAACTCCTATTGCAGAAGAAGAAAAAATCACAAGCAGAACAATGCGTGATGCTGTAGATGAATTAATTCCATTTACTTATAGAGGAGAGACGGGTGAAATATATAAGCAACGCAATGGTGTTGTGGTATTTGAAAGCCCTAATAGAGTATACGAATTTGGAAACATTAAGGATATTGGAGACAAGTCTATTGATGAATTTGATATCATTCCTCAGGAGATGGAGATTGGAGACGACTTCTCTGTAACCATTGATGGAAAAACATTTACTAACAAAAGTCAGAATCCTTTCAAAGCAATCACATACGATGCTGAAGGAAACGCTGTATCTATTAAGTTAGACAATGACAAGGGGCAAACTCGTGTAATTAAAGGTACGCGAGCTATGCTAATAGATGCTAAGTATAAAATAAAACAACTTTTCAATGATGCAACAAGAGACCAGCTTGCAGCCGCAGCAGATGATGCCGCAAGACAAGCAGCAGCAACTCCAGAAACTACAGGAGAGCCTGGACAAGCTACCCCTACAACAGAGAATAAGCCTGTTGAACAAGCACCTTCAATTGCTCAACAAGAAAGAGTCGCAAGAATTAGAGAAGTAGCTAAAAAATTAGCTGAGCAAGAAAATCCTCAAACTACTCAAAATAAACAGAGTATTGCTAGTTTAGCTAACTCTTTGTTTAGTTCAGGAATTAAGGTAGAGGTACTAAGTGGCGAAGGCATAAAGTCTAAGTACGGAAAAAATACATCTCAGGGTATGTTCTTGAGCCAAGAAGGTACGGTTGTTATTAATGAGGATATGCTACCTAGCGAATGGGGTAAAACAGTTATCTTTCACGAAGGAACTCACCCTATTATTAACATTATTCGTAATGTTGAGCCTAAGTTATATAAGCAATTAGTAGCTGCAGCAAAAGAGGAAGCGAAAAGTAATCCTGAAGTAAACGCTATCTTACAGCAAATTAAGAATAGCAAGGCATATGGCGACGAATTCACTCGTAATGATGAATTAGTTGTCGAGATGATTGCTCGTGTTGCTAGTGGAAAGCTAAACCTTAATGACGTTAAGCCTAGCTTAAAGCAGGCGTTCATTGATTTTGTTAATAAGATAGCTAAGATGATGGGCTTGAAGCCTGTGCTTAGTGATTCTGACCAAGTGGCTTTCTCTAGATTAGCTAATCAGATATCAAATAATTTAAATGCAGGTCGTGATATTGCAGAAATTGTTGGGGTTGAGAATGTAGGCAAATTTAGTAATAACTCAGCATCTCAGTTTAGAGCCGAAGATGGAAGCGTAATTACAGTAGGAGAAGCTCAGTTCAGATTGCTCAATAATATTGAGGATGTTGACAGCGGTCTAGAGTACACATATATAGTTGATTCTGAGGAGTTTAAGTCTTTGGTTAATGATGGCTCGATTACAGATGATAAATTCTTAAAAGATTTTAACGAAGGGTATGTATTATTACACCAGCCAGATGCTGCTTTTACAGGTGAGATAAGAAAGAATGGCGTAAAATTAGTTGAAGGAAACGGAGGAGTATTTTATCCTATTAGATTCCATAAGGATGGATATTTCTGGGCTAGTACAGAAAGTACTGCCTTGGCAATGGCTAAAGCTTTGAATGAAAATGCAAGGCTTAATAATGGTCGCATCTTAATGGCATTGACAACAGCTCCATCTGACAAGTTGTTATCAAGCACAACTATGGCATCAGGTGCTATGGATTTGTTTATCTCAAAAGCTTTTGACAAGTCATTTGATGTAAACAAGACAGGTATTAAGAATGCTATTATCAAGGCAGCTAGATATACTGAAACTAAAGTTCAAAGTAATGGAAAACCAAAAGTAATTGGTCTTGGAGACACAAATACTTCATTGCCATCACTTGATATTAACTCTTTAAGAGATTATATAAGACAATTATTGTCTCCTGATAAAAGTTCTTTTGCAGACAGAAAGGCATTTACTATGGAGTTGGCAAATCAAGTAGCTAAACTCGCAAAGTCTAACCCTGCATTTGAGCAACAGTTAGGGCAGTTTTTACACGTTGGAATTGACAATAAAGTATTCAAGGGTAAGTATTCTTCAGGATATAAAGTATCAAAGTCTAATATTATAGACGGTCTTTCATATCTATTCTCTGAGCCTATGCTTAGAAAGACTCCTGAGACACTTGATGAAAAAGGAGGTAATGTATACGCTATAATTGAAGCGGTAGGAACACCTGGCAAAGACTTAGTTGTAGCAGTTGATTCTAAGGGTCACGACTCTTATCCTAAGGCAATACAAGCTGCTGATGATAGCGTAAAAATAAAGCTACACATCCTTCAAGATAGACACAAATGGAATCAAAACTTTGAGGACTCTTCTACTAATTCTATCGTAACTAAAGAAAGAGAGAATAGCGTATTCCCTCCATCAACAGGTGTCTCTACAGGCTCTCTGAAATTGAATGCGCAAATGTCTGACATTGACCGTACTTATACTCCAGAAACTACTGTTGCTGATGCGGGTATGACAATGGCTGAGAGAGAGTCTTGGAGAAACAAAAACAGAGTAAGTCAAAAGCAGAAGAGAGTTCCTGTAGTTATGCAGGCATCAAGAGACCTATACAATGGGAACATTACTTTTGATGATTATGTAAAGACTGTTCGGGATAATATGGCTATTATGCCGTTTACAGATGTACCTAAGATACCTTCTCTCAAGGAAATTATTTCTGCTTTAAATGAAGATAAATTAAGTAGTGGAGGAGTAGTTGGCGTCAACCGTTCATTTAAAGACGGGGAAAGAGTTGCTAGTAGATTAGATATTCCAGCATACGAAAGTTATGATACTTGGGTTGTTTCTATTCACGATTCAGCTAAAGAGAGAATTCTTGGATATGGTCAGACAGCTGTATTAAAAAATGTTCAGTTCAAAACGAGTCCTAAGATTGGTCTTTCTATAGCTGCAGATGCCACCTTCTTAAATGATATGGACAGGAAGTCTAAAGGGAAGGAAACAATTGCTCGTATCCACGGAGATTGGGTAAATGAATCTCCTGAATCTGCACATAAAAGAGCAACTGAATTAATGAATGACCCTCAATGGGTGCAGGTTGGGATGAATCCATTCCGTCATAGTTTCTTTTATGACAAATCAAATGGAGAAGCTGTTACGTCTGCTGAGGAAGTTATTCAGATTGGTGCACTAGTATTAGCTAAAAATCCTGTTAGAGCCCCATTTGGTAGTCAAACATTTATTGACAACTTCTCTATGAAAAACAAACTAGGAGAAACTATTCAGTTTTCTGATATGAATCGCGACGACAAGCGTATTCAGTTTGTTAGAGATAACATTAATAACTATTCTAAATCAGAATTGACTGAAGGTTTGATGCAAGCGTTTAATATGAGTCAAGAAGCTGCTGAGCGTATTGTTGCTCAAGCTACAGCTGACCCATTAGCACCATCTATTCCTCAAGATAATCCTGATACATCTATTCCTAAGGGAGCTAAGCTTAATCAAAAGAGCCAAACTACTGAAAAGTACAATAGCGGATATGATAAGGCTAAGAAAGCTCTTCTTGAGAAAGCTGGCATCTCTTGGGATAAGTTAAAGAAATACATTGCAGAAGAGTATGATAGCAAATTCTTCGGAAGAAGAAAGTTAGGTCAAGCTAGTTCTCAAGAAAGCTTAGCTCAAGCTAGATTAAGAAACCTTAATGGTATAGCTTACTCAGCAAGTCAAGACTTAGCAGTAATCTATAATGATATCTTTGGTAACGGTCTAGAGGCTGAAGGTGAGCGTACATTGAATGCAATGATATTTAATCTTCGTATACTTCAAGTAGACGCTAATACTGAGGCTAAGTTTGCAGATGAAATAGAGAAATTAACACTTGAGTTTGCTGATAAAAATAATAGATTACCTAATTCAGCAGAATCGGTATCTATTCAGAAACAAGCAAGACTCAATGTGCCTATCAAGAAGCACGGCAAGACTTTAGACGGCTCAGTTGATGCAACTTCGGTTACAGCGCAGGCTTATTTAGACGCATTACGAATAGAGCTAGGCGAGTCTGAGTATAATATGCTTAAAGGTCGTGCGGATATGTACCGTAAGGTTGGTAATGAACAGGTTGAAAAACTTAGAGCAGCTGGTATTATCTCAAATGAAGTTGCTGACAATTTCAAGGATGATTTCTATTCATATAGAAAGACATTAGATAGATTATATGGTGAGCAGGACTTAACAATAACAATGCTTAATGGAGTATCATCTATCAAGGGTTGGGCATCTTTATCTAAGGAAGGAACAGAAAATTATCTTGAACAAGATGCACGTCTTTTATTAGCTGAAAGCTATGTAGGAACTGCTAGAGCGATTGCTAAAAACAAGCTAAGAGAGTCTATCTACGAAGAGAATATTAAGGTAGATGAAGAAGGCAATGAGTCATCTGTAATAGACAAGAATGGCAACAAGATAACGTTCATTAAACCTGCAGTATACATTCGCGATAAAGACGGCAATATTCGCTCTAATAATAAGCAGTTATCTGTTAGAGATGCTGATGAAGGATACGTTAACGTTCCATTCAAAAAAGATGGCGTTATCAATTACTTCCAAATGGAGCGCGAAATGTTTGACCAAATAGAGGGTAATACTATCGTTTGGAATGATGCGAAAGACTCAACTGCTTTAGGTAATGCTTACTATTATGTAACAGATAAAACCAATAGATTGCTTACAGGTATGGCAACTAGAAAGAACCCAATGTTCTGGATAGGTAACGTACCGATGGATTTACAGCAACAAATATTCTTTACAGATATTTGGACGCAAGGTAATGTATTGCAATCAAACGTTTATTCAGCGGGAGCGAGAGCATTTGCAAGAACAATTAAATTCTCTAACTTCTTTGGAAGAAATAAGGATTTTGTAGATAACACATTAGCCGAATTTATTGCAGCTGGTGGAGCTATGGACAGAATGTCTACGATGAAAGAGCAGCGCGAAAGAACTATTAAAATTGCACTTAACGAAGGAGAAAAGAATCCTAAGTTTGAGATGATTAAGAAGAAAGCTAACGCATTTTTATTTGGTCTTAATGAGCGCACAGAACTTGCAATGAGATTAGCGGCTTATGACCAAGCTAAGAATAATCTTATTAAGAAGTTTAAAGATGAGAATGGAACTAGCCCTAGCGATTCAGATATGCTTAAAATTCAAGAAATCGCAGCATCTCAAGCTAGAGGATATACTGATTTTGCTCAGAGAGGGAAGAACTTGCCTAACTTAAACATCGCTTACCTAAACTCAGGTATTCAGGCGGCAGGTAGCGCACTTGAATATTCTGTTGACAATCCTGGAAAGATTGCTTCAAAACTATCACAGCTTGCTATCGGAAAGTTTGCGGGTACTATTGCTTTGATGGCTATAATGGGAGATGCTTATGATGACTTAGATGAATACACTAAGGACTTATATTCATTCTTATATGCATTTGATACTGGTCTAAAAGATGCTAATGGTAAGCCTGTAATGGTAACAGCTGATGTGAAAAATAACCCATCTCTAGTTCCATTTATGGGGGTAACAAGAACATTTGCTGAAATGACAATGAGGCACTTGCAAGGTAAGGAGCAGAAAGAAATAACAGCTCAAGGCTCTGCAGACAGATTCTTTGAATTGATTAATATCTCTTCACCAGTACCAGTGCCTAATATTACATCATTAGATGGCGTAATTAGCTCGACAGCAAAAATTGTAACTAAGCACACATTGTTTAACGCTGCGATAAAAGCCGCTGGATATGATGCATTTAGAGGCAAGAGTGTTGTGAGCGTAGCTGATGAGAGTTTGTCTCCTTATATGAGAGGGATGAACGACAAGAACGTAGCTTATTTTTATAAGGCTATCGCTAAGTCTATGGCAAACAACTCATCAAATAATCAAATATCTCCAGCTAAAATGCAAGCTGTTGCGGAAACATTTATCACGTCCCCAGCTACCAACGGATTTGTTGCTATTGCTTATGGTGTATTATCTAGTGCAGCTAACGCAATAGTACCTGCTCAAAGTCAAACAGAGAGAGGAGACTATGCAATAGGAGACGCAAGTAAGGTTATTAAGTCTGTAACAAAGAGGTTTGCATCATTTACTGACTCAGAGAAGACAGAGTTCAGAAAGAACGAAGAGCTTTATAAGCAAAGTAGAGAAGAAGCTTACAAGTATAACGACCTTGAAAGGAATATTGACGTTAAATTAAAAGACCTTTATAAAGCTGATTCAAACAACTTCTTTAATAACGTAGACAAGTTTGCTAAAGAAAAAGGATATTTTGACAATGACTTGTTAATGGAGAGAATTGACCGTAAAGCTGAGCTAATAGATAAGAACGAATACAATCGCTCATTTATTAATCAAAATATTGCAAATGAGGTTAAGATTCTCCATTTTACTCCAGGGGCTGAAGGTAAGGCGAAATTATTGAAGTATATGTTTGACAAGAATGCAACTAAGGCAAGAGAAGTAATTGACGGAATGATTGACTACGGAACGTCCAGCAAAGAAGCATACGACGCAGAAGATTTGTACTTAAAATCAATTAAATAAGATGATAAAGAAAACCGCTGGAGGCTACAAATTAGTCTCTAAAACAACAGGACGTAACCTAGGGACTGCTAAGACCAAGGCAGGAATAGAAAAGCGTGAAAAACAAGTGAATTATTTTAAGTATCTTGCATCGAAAAAGAAGAAATAATATGAAAAATGGGTTATACGCTAATATTCACGCTAAGCGGAAACGAATTGAAGCTGGTTCTGGAGAAAAAATGAGAACTCCTGGCACTAAAGGAACTCCAACAGCTAAGCAATTTAAGCAAGCCGCTAAAACCGCTAAGAAGAAATGATTAACGATTCAATAAAGAACAAACTAGAAAAGTACGGTCTCTCGGGTGTTAATAAGCCCAAGAGAAGTACTCATAATGGTAAGTCTCACATTGTCTTAGCTAAAGAAGGAGACCGTGTAAAGCTTATTCGCTTTGGTCAAGCAGGCGTTAAGACTAACCAAACCGCTGGTCAGCGTGAGGCGTTTAAGTCTCGTCACGCAAAGAATATTGCTAAGGGTAAGATGAGCGCCGCATATTGGGCAAACAAAGTAAAATGGTCTCCAAGTAAAACAGCATCCCCTTCTAAGAAGTGGGTTAAAGGTTCATAATATGTTATCTAATCTATCAGATTTATTATTCAGCAGGGTAGACCCTGACCCAGTTCAGTCTCAATCCTCAATGGTAGGGATGTCACCTCAGTCGCAAGCTCAGGCTACATCACAAGTTCCACCACAAGCTAAGTATCTGCAGGCGGGGCAACCTGTTAAGCAGTTCAATGCTATGACAGCTAATATGAGCGCAGAGAATCCTACAGGAGTTGCTGGCGAAGACCCATATAAGGCTTTATTAAAAGGAGACTACACCTCATTAAATCCTAAAGATTTTGGAGGTTCATCTGAGAAAGCATTTGAAGCTGAGTCTGATTTAATGAAGTTTAAGCGCTCAAGAATGAGACCAAATATCTCAGAGCCTGAGTTGAATAAGATGCTATATTATAGAGAACAAGCAGATGATATGAGAGCCGAGCTTTTAAAGTCAGGTAATCTTTCAAGGAAGCAGATTGACGAAAAAGTGTTAGCGCACATCAAGTCTCTTGGATACACTGGTAGATAAGCCACATACAAGACAATGCCCAATATGCCAAAGAGAACTGGCATACAGAGAGGTGTCTGAAAGGAACAGAGGGGTAAAGAATAATACCCCTTGTAGGTCGTGTGCAAATAGGCTAAAGGCGTTTGTTCCATATCAAGAAATACCCGTTTCGTGGTATAATGGTAAGATAAGAAGAGCGACACAAAGGGGCTACGAGTTTACAATTACAATAGAAGAAATTTGGGATATCTACATCGCGCAAGATAAAGTCTGCGCCTTGTCAGGTGTCCCAATTTCGTTTAACGACACTGCATCTTTGGACAGAATAGATAACGCAAAGGGTTATGTGCGCGATAATATACAGATAGTCCATAAGGACATTAACTATATGAAATACATCTACTCTCAGGATTACTTCATAAAAATGTGTAACTTAGTGGCTTCAAAACATAAAGTTGAGCGTGATGATGAAGAAATCAGCTGAGTACTATAAGAAAAATCCAGAGAGCTATGCTAAGAAATTAGCGTATGATAAGAAGCATAATGCTAAACCAGAACAACGCGCTAAGAGAGCGGAGCTTGTTAAGGTTAATAGAGACAGAGGTACGTATGGTAATGGCGATGGCTTAGACGCATCTCACACTAAGAAAGGTATTGTAATGAAGAAGGCGTCTGTTAACAGGGCATCCAAGACAGATACTGCAGGCGACAGACGCGCGCGCGGAGGCAAGAAGTAATTACTTTGTATCTACATCTTCATCAAACAAATCTTCACCCTTATAATCAGGATGGTTATCCTTCATATAATCTATTCCTTTTAGCCAGTTGTACGTTATAACAAAGGCTATCGCAAAACCAATAATGAATGGCAGTATTGTTGTCATACGTGTTGTTCTGTTAAATATTTCTGAAAGGTTTCTACTGCATTCTTTATCGCACGTTCTTTTGATGTAAAAGGATATGCGCAATCAGGTAATCCTGCATAAGAGATAAATGGCTTCCATTTAATTCTGGTAAATCCAAATGGATAAGTCTTCTTCTCTCCATACATTACATAGTGTTTGCTCTTAACTGAGTGTATCTTGAATAAAGGTTTCATTTTTTATCTCTTAATTGTTGTAATCTTCTTTCTAAGTCAGCTCGTTTCTCAAAGATGTGATTCTGCATCTCATCCCAGAACCTGTAGCTGTCCATCCTGTCTTTGTTATGGTATACCTCGCGCTTAATTTCTTCTGCGACAAATAATGCTATAGTGTCTGTTTTGACGCCAAAGGGTAAATTTAGTTTATGGATTCTTTGCTCTAAATCCCATAGCTCGTCGTCTTTGTATCTGTCTGTCATTTTTTTGGATGATAATAAATTTTAATTGCAAAAATTAGCCAAGCAAAAGTTAAGCTTCCCTCTTGCCATTTTTGACTATGACCCCACCTATACCAGGTGATAGCTGGGAGAAATTCAACTATTACGTCTAGCTTAATAAATTGTATTTTCATTGTAATAACGTTGATTCGTAAATAACTTTTTTATCTAATCCTTCTTTCTTTGGCTTCTCGTACATTTCTAGCACATCTACTGCCTTAACAAAATACGCATTAAAGGAATTGTCATCTTCAATAGAAACAAGGGCTAAGAAGTCTTTATTTGATGGGTTAATCGTAACAGGGTCATTAGGTTGGAACACCCAACTAATAGGATAAACTCCCATTGCAATGCAAGACTTGACGTGTAGTTTAATGTCACCACAGGTTATATCAGCGTCGTAAGATTTCTTCTTAGCAGGATAGATTGCAATATCAGGAAACGTAGCATCCTTACCATCTCGCTGTAGATAATTCCACACCGCATACTCCGCCATCTTTCCTATATAAATGTCAGCTATAATCTTCTTGACGTCTGACTGCTTGCGCTCAATGTACTTTTCAATGTTCGTATTGAATACTTCTTTAGAGAACATATCCGCCAACTTCTCTTGATAAGTATCAGGCGCGATAAGCTTTAGTTTCTTTAGTTGCATAGGATAGTATGTGAACGGTTAACTTGTAATGTTTTTTACCGAGAGTTTCATCTGGGTAAATTTGGATACCTTTGCAGAACTTCTTGGAGTCATCTACAATGTAGTGTGCCTTCTTCATAGTATCCTCTAGAATCTTAATCATAGGCACGGTATTGCTGGCGTCTAAGCGACTATTGAAGTACATTGTGATAATATACTTGTCTATCTTTTTTGTGCGCTTAGGAAGCAATTTAAGGAAGAGGTTAGCCCAGAACTCTTTCTCCTTGTTACGGAAAGACCAGTGTCTGTTCGCGTACCATTTGTTAAGAGACAGGTCAACCCCTTCCCATTCTATTTCAATTCTTGCAATCTCTTCATCTATTACCATTAGTGGATTCTTAGTGTCTTATTACCAACGGTTAGGTTGACGTCGAGAGAAATTGGGTGACCATTGGCGGACAAGTTCCTAACCATCTTACCTAGGAGATTAAATCCTATGCCTCGTTGATTATTTTCTAGTCCTGATATCTGCTGAACGGTATTGAATCCCGCCTCTCTAGCAAATACCGCCTGAGTCATACCCAGTTCAGTCCTAATCTCTTTTATTATGTTTATCATCTTCTTTCTCTTTGGCGAACTTAGCCTTAGCTGAGTCTATCTTTTGACGGTGTAGGTTATAGAGTTGCGCTCCAATGTTATCCCACACCTGATTAAATGTTCTTTCCATTACGATAAGGTTACTCTAATTGATGTTGAACTTGATTTAGCGGGAGGGAAATATTCTATTGTCTCTCCAGTCTCTTCGTCTACCACTGTAGTCTTAGACTTAAGCGTCTTAGCGAACGCTTCGATGTCTTTAAGTCTTTTAGTCTCAGCGTCTACTTTAGCTTTTTGACTAACCCAAGCAGATGACTCAGAGAAATCAAATTTACCAGGAGAATCGACAGCCTTAACAATTGCCCCAAGTACATTGGTTTCATTTCTGTCGTATGTTTCTAGTTCCTTAATAGCAAAGTCTTTAAGACCCTTCTCTAACTCTTCTAGCAAGAATATGTACTTTCTACATAACGCTAGGTCTTTTAGAGGTTCTCCGCCATTGTAAGCCATATCCTCAAGATATTGGCTCACAATGTTTGTCATTTCTCGTTTGTCAGCGGAGACAATCGTACTTTTCTTTAGTGATGCTAACTCGCTCATATTAGAAAGGAAGTTCAGATGTATCAGCAGGCTCGTCGAATGCTGGGATAGAAGATTCTTGTGGAGGCATAATTGGGTCAGGATGACTTACTGCAACTTCTTCTGTAGCAGAGTTTGCGCTATTACCGCGCTCTTTAAAGTAAGCCGCTAATTCATCATACTTCTTGTCAGATGTAGCGCTAACTGACTCCTCAATAGCATCACCAATCTCAAACACAGGGATATGATACTTAACTGCACCCTTCTTCTCTTCCTTAGAACCAACTACGGTTACATAGTTTTTCAAGAACTTCTTTCTATTTTCTGCAGAGAAATTAGACCAAGCTCCAAGCGCTGACGCCTTTAATGCAAAGTTTACAATCTCTCCATCTAACTCAGCATATAAGCTAACGTTGTAATCTCCACCAGCCGTATTTACGACAGGCTTGATGTCTTGATAGAATCCTTCAGCAATAACTCTATTCTTAGTTCTTACTGTTAAAGTCTCTTGCTTAGTATTCTTAACCTCATTAGAGTAGATGCCAGTCTTGTTGTTCTCGTCCCATCCTTTGATAGTTGCAAACTCATCGTAATGAATGAACTTGATAGGCAACTTAATAACTGACTTGCCTTCTGCTTTCTTATCGAAAACTTTAAATCCTTTCTCGTCTGATGACCAAGTTAGGTACTTTGTTACTGGGGACTGCGCTGTAGCAGTGTGTGCATCTGAACGTGCCATATTTTATTTGTTTGGTTTAATAGTTAATAATTTCTTCAGGTTGTTCGAACTGAGTAAGGAATACTATACGAGTAGTCATTCTACTTAATCTTCTCTGTACCTTGGACTTTAGCGCACCTCTTCTGGTGTAACTGTTGGGGTCATTTGCGAGTACCTCAGCCTTGCTGACTACATCGCTGTATCTTGTTTTTCTCATTGTTTGATTGATTTCTTTGACAAAGATAGTTGATTGATTTCTATAAAACAAATAGTTTACAATAAAAAAAGATAGCCCGCATAACAGGCTACCTTTTCGCACACACACTTATGAAATCAAAACAACAATTATGGCTTTTTGCTTGGTTGGGTCATATACTTATATGATACAAATTCTGCACCATCATAGAACTTAAGCTCGTTAATTGACTTATTGTCATCTTTTACTAAGGCTTCCGTTGTTCTGAATGCTTCCAACTCTGCCTCTAACTCAATAATATCTCTTTTTAATCTTGTAAGATAGACGAGTCCATCCATCAATTCTTCTCTAAGGTGCTGAGCCCATTCAGCTACGGATAAATCTTTTCTATCCATATCTGTTCCGTACTTATTGTAACCCTTCTCGGCTCTCTCACCAAACTCTTTGATGATTTCAAATACCACACTATCTGTAAAGGTAGTGGTCTGTTCCACTTCGCTATTTTTCAACTCCATATTCTCTAAAAATTGCTGATACTCTGGTTGCACATTCTATTTTCTTTTCTTCCTCTAGTAACTCTAGCTTTAATGCTATCTCATATAGGTAATCCGCTTGCTGAGATGCATCAATAAAGTGATGAACCAAGTCATCGGCGGTATCTTTATCGTTTTGCTTAAACAGATAATCAACCTGAGCCTCTAATTCTTTTACTAAAAGGTTAGAGTATTGTTTAATTTTTTGAAAATGGAAGTTAGATGGAACAACTTTCTCATCTATAAAATCCCTAAGCGACTGACACTTAGCGTAATAAGCGACCATATCTCTAATCTCTTGGTCTTCGAGTGCTCTCTTTTTTTTCACGTTGTTGTTTGGTTTATGTATGATTGTATAGTTCGCAGGTCAATTATACCCCCGTTGTTTCTAAAGAACTTAAAGATGTTCCAAGCGGATATTCCTAGCATATGCGCCTCCTCAATAAACATCTTACGGGCTTTCAACACCCAGAGCCACTTGCCTTCTTTGTAGAACTTGTCTAGTAGCTCCTTGTTGTATTTACCTGAGAAGCGTTTAATCTTCTTACGAATCAACTCATTCAAGTATGCCTCGTTGTCCCACATCTCCTTCTTGCGCAGGTAAATCTTGTTCCGTTCATTGCGTTTATGCAAGTGAAAGAATCCGTTAGTTGTCATCTCAACTAGGTGAGGATAACCGCACTTCTGACAACGAAATGTCTTGTCCAAGCATCTCCTTACAAGTCTTAACTCGTGTGGATTGTGGCATTCTCTGCAGTCTGTTCTGTGGAAATCTATTTTAGGCATTAGTCCCAGTCAGTGTCAACAAACAAGGGGGAATCAAATGTTAGGCTACCTCTCACATTGAACTCAAAGTATTCAATAGCTTCATCCAAAGTCATCCCATCTTTCATTAGCACCTCAATGCATAAAGGCACAGAGTACACTAACTTCATCTGTTGTTGTTCTAATCCAATGATAGCATCATCAAATCCATCCGCTTTAATCAACTCAGTCTCGTCGTTAAAGTATTCTAGTATTTTATCTATCATAATCACATCTTTGAGGATAAGCGTCCAATTACTTCTTTTACAATGTCTTCAGTCAATTGCTCTTTATCAGATACAATAGACTTATTCTTTTCAGCTAGGCTTACTTTCTTTAGTAACCATTGCAATTCGTCTATGCGAGTCTTGTACTCGTCGCAACGTTCTTCGCTAACGTACTTAGTTAACTTCTCGTGCTGAGCTTCCTTGAGTTTAGCCCGCATATTATTCATACGGTCTAGTATTATTTTCTTTATCATATCTTAAATCTAGAGATAAGGACGGGACTCGAACCCGCAACGTGGTCTTTCAAAAAGAAGCTTACCGTTTAGCCTTATCGGACTTGAGCCCGTTTGCTATCCACTACCTTATCTAGTCGAGAAATATGGAATCGAACCATATTGATGACCGCTCATACATCCTATGCTTTCTTGGTAGCTACCCCAAGTACGTAACAAAGCTCGGTCTACTTCCTGTATTTGCAGTTTAATCATCGGACTTCTCCACGAAGCCTGCGTTACCCAATCCACCTTTTCTCGAAATATGCTGTCTTTCCAGCTGTCAGCTTTCTATTTTGAAAATAGGAAGTTAGTGAGCATATACCTAGCAACGAGGACGGGATTCGAACCCGCACGAATGGATTAATTTATGTGGTGTAAGTTTCCATTCTAACCAACAATTAGCGTCTACCATCGTCAGGGGACACCCCTAACCTTCCGCCACCTCATTAAAAAAAATGCTGTCTTTCCAGCTGTCATTACTTGTAACCTTGCAGTGGCAAACCGTGTATCGAGGGTTATACGACTGAGAACCTCATTGCCAATATTTAGAGTCGTATATTTAAACAAGTAAATTGCTGTCTTTCCAGCAGTCATAGAGTATGACGTCTGCTAGTTTTCCAGTTGTAAACAGCCGAAAACTAACGGTTCTCTCTAGTAGCCAGTCGGGATTCGAACCCGCAAGTCACCGTGACAGCGACTATGTTGTTATTATGCTAACACACCTCTTGGATGCAAACCAATTAACATAGTGTATACCAATTACACTACAGGCTAAAATTTGCTGTCTTTTCAGCTGTCATTAGTTTAGTTACTATGCTATAATAACCAACATCACTAAAAGTGTAGTCAGGACAGGATTCGAACCTGTATAAGGAGTAAAAGGTGTATCTTAACCTTGAGCTGCGCTACTTTCCACCTGTTACCAAGCCACCCCATATCAAAAAGACTATACACTTTCTCTTATCAATGGTCTTTCGCTACATATGCTCTGCGTCTGCCATTCCGCCACCTGACTATATAGTTATCCTCACACCAACTCAGATAACTATGTTTTGCTCCCTCCCTACTCACACCGAGACTTCGTGCTATTCGGTAATATGGTGACTAACTTCCTTCAACCTTTTCTCAAAGATAGGTAAACGTTTTTGTTAAGTCAAATTTTGAGACAAATAAATCTTAAATTCTCTTATCTGTCTATAAGATGCTTGTTGAGCACGTCCTTTGGCGTGAATTAATCTATTAAGATTAGTCTTAACCATATCAATGTCGCTATGACAAATCACACCTTGCTTATATCTTACTTCCCTAGGTTCAGTATTCTTCTCAAGGTACTCAGTAGCCCACTGGATTGCTTTTTCATAGTTTTCATTCTTTGCATTGTCTGCCATCGTACATCTACCTTATAAAAATACCATTCAAATAATCTAATATGGGGAACAACGTTATAGCGCAGTTCTCTAGGAACATCCTGATATTTTTCTGCGCGGTATATGATTCCCCCGAGTTTAAGGTAGTAGCCTTTAACTCTCCTGAAGTTGTATCTCTTGAACTGCATCTCTGAATTTGTTGATAGTGGCGGCGTTCGTTTTAGTCCATCCGTTATAGGACAGGTTAGCTTCAATTCTGTCGTTGATTGCTCCAAGTAATCGGTAACGATAGTTTCCTTCTTTGTCATAAAAATTTACTTTAAGTTCGTTGTAGTCGACAATGCAAACCTCGCTTGCATCTGCTGACTTGTAGTACATTAATTTAATCTTCTTCATCTTCGTCGTATGTTAATTGTTTAACTAAGTCTTCCATATAACGCGCCTTCATAGCGACGTCCTTGTTGCCATTCCAAAACTCGGAGTAATGCTCGCGAGGGATAGCGTACCATAAGTCTTCGTATGCATTCCACCAGAATACATACGGGTACAAAAAGATTGATTTATTTTGCATAGTATTATTGTTTAAATTTTTAGTAATCTCTTACAAGAGAATACGTTCCGCAGTATTCGTCTTTTTTACCATTAACCAATGCCTCAAGGAATAAGAAAGAATCCGTGTCAAAGACCATATATTCCTCAAGCCATTCCTTATTATAGTCACTCCAGATTTGCCGAATGATACTTACTGATTCGTGTTTTGTATTTTTGCACAAAAACAATCTTGTTCTTGAACCATATCCAGATTGGTCAGTGTATTCGTAAACTTCAACAATTCCATCCCTGCATTCCAAGTAATCATTTACGAATGATTCTTTTTTGTTTTCTGAATCAAGAAAAATCTTGTCACCTCTATTTAATTTTTCCATAAGTTTTATTATTTATTACCACCTTGAAACGCCATACTTACCCTCTTTCCATCCCTCTTCCCTTGCCTTGCTTGCAATCTTCCTATGTTCTTCCTCTTCCACCTTTAGTAATGATTCAATCTTATCTTCAATCATTCTTGGTGTATCCAAGTCCATCGGGAATGTCTTTCTTGTCCATTCCAACATTTCTTGCATTGCTGTTTTATTTGCCATAATATTTATTATCTGGGTTACAATATGGGTTATCATAATATTCATCAGGCTCAAAATCATCATCATTATTGCCTCTCCAAAATCCATATGAATAAGCATCTATTATCTGCTCTTTCTCCATTTGTTTGGCTTGTTCGATTTCCCCCCTAAAGAATTCATCAAATGATTTGTCGCCTAATTTAACTTGTTTCACAAGCCAATCTATTGCTGTCTGTTTATTCTCCATCATCTTCTTTTTTAGGTTTATTCCAAATCTCCATAAAATGTTCGCAAGTATTATCCTCTTTGATGGGAGTCTCTGCGAAATACGACTGCCTCCATTTGCTTGGGGTGGCAGTAAAACGATAACACGTTTCTTTAATGGGGCAATTTTCTCCCCAGCACATTGCTATATCAGGCATTGTCTTGTGGTTTAATGTTCTTATAATTAATTGCTTTAATTTCCCATCCCCGTATATTATCTACCTTCTCAATATACTTAGTGATTAGCGACTCGGCTTCTTC
>JACCDI011276022.1_pt1 | contig 28271 bp, 17 predicted proteins | sample 7442791 | NCBI WGS metagenome assembly JACCDI01 (sample SAMN15323434, study PRJNA562643) | freshwater metagenome | isolation source: river surface water | place: USA:Blue River Watershed | collected 2017-08-15
TGGCTCGGAATGGCCGAGCAATCGATTCACCTCGACTCTGGTCTGGTGGCCGAAAGCGTGCTGACCTACCTCGGAATCCCGTTCGCCCTCGGCCAACTGCTGCGCTGGGGGAGCATTCGGGTGCGCGGAGAACGCTGGTTTACCGAGGTTTTGGCCCCGCGCATCTCCCCGGTGACCCTGTTCGCGCTGCTGGGCACCATCGTGCTCATGTTTTCGCTCAAAGGCGACCAGGTACTTGCGTTGCCTTGGGACGTGCTGCGCCTTGCGGTCCCGCTCGCCCTCTACTTCGCGGGCATGTTTGCATTCACCTTTTGGCTGGCCAAGCGCCAGGGCGCCGACTACCCCACCACGGCCGCGCTGTCGTTTACGTCGGCCGGAAACAACTTCGAACTCGCCATCGCCGTATCCATCGCCAGCTTTGGCTTGGGCTCGGGCGAAGCCTTTGCCGGCGTAATCGGACCGCTCATCGAGGTGCCGGCGCTCATTCTGTTGGTCGGAGTGGCCCTGAGGGCACGCCGGCGCTTCGTAGCTTAGCCCCATGGGAGCCTTTCACACCACCTACCTCGGAAGCCTGCGCTGCGAAAACTTGCACGAGCAGTCGGGAACGCGCATTCTCACCGACGCACCCACCGACAACCACGGGATGGGATCGGCCTTTTCGCCCACCGACCTGTGCGCACTGAGCCTCACCACGTGCATCCTCACGACCATGGGGCTGTATGCCCAGTCCAAAAACCTAAGCCTGCTCGCAGCCGAGGCCCGCACGGTCAAGCACATGGCCAGCGACCCCCGGCGGATTGGGCGTATCGAGGTACACTTAAACCTGACCGTGCCCCAAAGCATGAGCGACCGCGACCGCGAAGGTCTGATTCGGGTGGCCCACACCTGCCCTGTGGCCCGAAGCCTGCATCCCGACATCGCTCAGGAGGTGCATTTTGCGTGGTCAGAGCGTTGACCCCAGAAAAGGAGCCGTTCGCTCAAACTTATTAACAATTTATGCACTGCATCGCGCTTCTCTAAGTTGATTAGTGTAGTTTAGGCGCTTCTATTACGTCTAAATCACCTAATTCAACTACTCATGGTGCGTAAACTACTTGTCCTTTTGGCGGTACTGGCGGGTTCCCTTCAGTTGTCTGCCCAGGTCTATACCATTGGTACCGGAACCACTCCGACCACGGGCACGACCATCACTCCCTACAAAACCTTCTGGCACGACGGCCGCGCTCAGTACCTGATTCGGGCGTCGGAGCTGATTGCCGCAGGTTCGGGACCGGGTACCATTACCTCGCTGGCGTTCAACGTCACCACGGTTCCGGGTCAAACCATGAACGATTTCACGATCAAAATGGCGGGCGTTTCAGCCACGGCCTTGACGTCGACGTTCATGAGCCCGACCAGCCCCACCACGGTTATGGGACCCACCACGGTGAACATCACCGCCACGGGATGGTACACGCACACGTTCGCCACGCCTTTTGTATGGAACGGAGTAGACAATATTCTCATCGACGTGTGTTTTGACAACACGAGCTACACGACCGACGGACAAGTCATGTCGCACACGGCCACGTTTGTGTCGACTACCAACCACAACACCGACGGTGCTGCGGGTTGCTCGCTCACCGGAACCGGTTCGTACTCGGAACGCCCCAACATGCAGCTGAGCATCACGCCCGCCACCGCGTGCGCCAGCCCCATCAACGGCGGAACCACGGTCGCGTCAGCCACCAGCGTATGCCCCAACCAGAACTTCAACCTTTCCCTCACCGGCCAGTCGCTGGCGAGCGGTTTGACCTACCAATGGGAAACGTCTTCTTCGGCCTCTGGACCGTGGGCGGCTGTTCCTGGAGCTACCGCATTCAACTTCACTGCCTCGCAAACCGTGAACACCTACTACCGTTGCGTAGTGAACTGTGCCGCGGCTTCTGCGAGCGGAGCTTCCACCCCGGTGCTCATCAACACCCTGCCCAACTTGGCCGGGGGCACCTACACCATCGGTTCGGGCGGAACCTACCCGAGCTTCACGGCCGCTTTTGCCGCGGCCTCCTGCGGCGTTGCCGGCCCCGTCGTATTCCAAGTCCTCGCGAACTCCGCACCGTTCGTAGAGCAAATTGAGATCGGCGAAATCCCTGGAATGTCCGCCACCAACACCATCACGGTGAAGGGCAACAACAACACGCTTTCGTATACGTCTACCGCCGGTAGCGCGCGCCATGTACTGTACCTGAACGGCGCCGACTACCTGCGCTTTGAAGACCTCGTTATTCACGCAACAGGTACTACTACTACGGAGTTCGGTTGGGCCGTTCGCTTGAACAACAACGCCAACTACAACACGTTCAAGCGCTGCATTATCAAAACGAGTGAGACCCTGGCTTCGACCAACTACGTGGGCCTCACCTTGACCACGAGCGCTACGTCGCCCACAGGCACGCACAACAACACGGCCAGCAACCTTACGATCGACTCGTGCCAGATTTTGGGCGGTTACTACGGGGTTTGTTTGAACGGTGCCGGTTTGACTATGGGCACCCGTCCGTCGAACAACAAGATCACAAACTCGACGATTGCCGACTTCTACGTCTACGGCATTTACGCCTACGGTCAGAACGACCTGCAGATCGAGTACAACAACATCAACCGCGCCACCCGCGCCACGGTGTCGTCGTTCTACGCGATGTACAACTACGGCCGGAACCCGGGCTTCAAGTTCAATGGAAACCGTATTCACAGCCCAGGCGGTTCTGCCGGCACGACCTCGTTCTTCTGCTACCTGATCTACGGAAGCAGCCTGACGGGCACCGCAGCGAATCCGATTGTGATTTCGAACAACGCGGTGTACAACATCAACAACAACGCGAGCGGATACTACGGACTTTACATGCTGTCTGCCGACACCATCAACATCCTTCACAACACGTTGGATTTTGGTTCGCTTTCGCACACCTCGGGCACTTCCGCATGCTACGGCTCGTACTTCTCGGGCAACATGAACCAAGTAAACTTTAAGAACAACATCATCAGCATTTCGTCGCTGGGTTCAGGAGCCAAATACGGCATCTACAATGCCTCGACGACGGCCCTGATCAATTCGAACAACAACGCGGTAGTCTTTAACGGCGCAGGCGGTACTTCGAATTTTGTTGCCGCACGCAGTTCGAGCGTTACCTACCTCACGTTCTCAGCTTGGAACGCGGCCACCGGACGCGACGCTAATTCCATCTCTACGAATCCGCTCTTCCTCAGTGCAGCTTCAGGAGACCTAACCCCGAACTCTTGGGCCTACAAAAATGCAGGTGCCAACGTATTCAACTTGGTTCCATTGGACTTGAATAAGGCCGCCCGCGACACCACGCCCGACGTCGGTGCCCTAGAATTCACTCCTTCGGGTTGCCCGGCGCCGTTCAACGTTCAGATTTCTAACGTGCGTGCTACGACCGCAACCGTAACCTTTAGCAGCCTGTCGCCCAACGTAGACATTCAGTGGGGCCCCAAAGGCTTTACGCCGGGTACAGGTCAAGGTTCTACCGTGTCCACGACCACCAACAACCTCACGGGTCTTTCTTCGTACACCGCCTACGATTTGTACGTTGCGGGTAACTGCGGCAGCGGCCAGACCTCCGTTTGGGTCGGACCGTACAGCTTTACGACTCCTGCTCAGGTGGGTTGGTTCGAGCCGTTCTCAAACGGATACGACCCCACCGGATCCGTAATCAAGCCCATGTCGTGGACTGAGCTTAATGCGCTCGCCGCGAACCCCACCGCCGCAGGTACGTCGACGTCGGCATGGACCGAAGACGGATTCCTCAACGTGGGAACTATCGGCGCTGCTCGCAACAACGTTCCCTTGACGTCGAGCACGACCCAAGGTTGGACGATCACGCCTTCTTTGGACTTAGGCAACGTAGCCCACACCACCTACTTTGAGTGGGACATGGGGGCAACTTTGGGCAGCGCCGCAACGGCCGGCATCATGGGCAACGACGACACGTTGTTTGTCTTGATCTCTACCAATAACGGCACGGCGTGGAACCGCAGCCAGGCGCTCGCCAAGTACCACCGCGGCAGCGGCATTAGCCCGACGGGCGGACGCTACTCGCTCAACTTGAGCGCCTACACCGGATTGGTGAAGATTGGCTTCTACCTGGAGAGCTTGGCTTCGAGCGCCACGCACGGAGCTACCGACTACGACCTGTTCATCGACAACGTCGCTTTGAGCGCCACTCAGACGCCTTGTCCCGTGCCTAATGTGACGATGACGACCACGAGCAACTCGGCCACCCTGGGTTGGACGGTTAACGGAAACCCCGTAACCGGCAGCGCGCAAATCGCGTGGGGTCCCGCAGGCTTCATTATCGGTTCGGGCGGTTCCGGTGCCAATACGGCCACGGCTACCACGAACCCGTACACGCTCACGGGCCTGACTCCGGGAACGCAGTACCAGATCTACATTCAAACGTCATGTGCTACGGCACTTGGCCAGTGGGTTGGTCCGTTCACGTTCACGACGCCGTGTTTGAGCGCGATGAGCGGTGCCTACACGATCGACTCGAACCTTGCCACGAGCGCAACGAACTTCAAGACCATCGCAGCGGCCGTTCAAGCCCTTCAGACGTGCGGTGTGTCCGGTCCGGTTACGTTGAACCTTGCTGGTTATGTACACCCCGCCGGTCTTGCCCTCGCCCAGATTCCGGGAGCTAGCGCGGCCAACCTGGTAACGATCCAGAGTGCAGCCAGCGGAACCGCTGAAATCAAGGGTGCTGGTGGCCAGGTCGCCGCAGTGACCTTGATGGGAACGAAGTACGTGACCATCCAAAACCTCCGCATCAACGGTCCGACCATGACGGGTGTGCTCTTGACCGACAACGCCCAGTACATCACAATCCACAATAACACCATTTGGGCTGACACGACGGGTACGTCGAGCCTGGTGTGCGGCATCGTAAGTACGGGAAGTTTGACCTCTACGTCTACCTACGGTAACAACGCCAACAACATCACGATCACCAACAACGTGATTAAGGGCGGTTACTACGGCATTCGCTTGAACGGAAACACAACCACGAGCTACAACACGGGTTTTACCATCAACAACAACCAAATCCTGAAGTCGTACTACTACGGTGCCTACATCTACTACATTGGCGGGTTGACCATGCAGGGCAATACGATTAAGGACTACCGCAACACGTTTAACTACGGTATCTACGCGTACTACGTTGGCGACGTAAACATCCAGCGCAACAACGTGCCGAATCCGTACTACTACGGCCTCGTTCTGGGCTACTTGAACAACGCTTCAAAGCCTGCGACGAAGAGTGTGATTGCCAACAACATGTTTGGCTCTACGAACAGCTACGCTGCCTACCTGCCCTACCCGCGCCACGTGGACATCCACCACAACACGTTTGCGGGAAGCACCTACGGCTACTATGCTCTTTCGAGCACGACTCCGACCTTGATTGCGAAAAATCTTGATTTGCGCAACAACATCTTCAAGGGTGGCTCGTACGCTTACTACCAGAGCGGCGCGATGGACTCGCTGACGCTCAACTACAACCTGTACCAGTCGGGCGGCACCAACATGTGCTACTTCGGTACGGCGAACTACACTTCGCTGGCCGCTTGGCAAACTGCAGTTCCGACGCAAAACGCGAACTCCGTTCAAGCTCAGGTAGTATTTGCGTCGGGTAACGATCTGCACGTAGTGAACGGCGGACCCAACAACTTGGGAACTCCGATTGCCTCGGTCACCACCGACATCGACGGCGACGTTCGTTCGACGACGACCCCAGACATGGGCGCAGACGAGTACACTCCGATCAACAACGACATGACCCTGGAGTCCATTGACGGCATCGCCGGATGTGGCGACTCTACGGCCTACTCAAACGTGGTTGTGAAGAACAAAGGCAACTTGGTGGCCACCTCGTACAACGTGAGCGTCGAAATCACTGGACCCGCAGGAGTACAGGTTCAAACCGTCAACTTGACGAGTCAAAACTTGGCCAACTTCGCTACCGATACGGTGGTAGTAGGTCCGTTCAACACCTACGCCGGAGGCGACTTCAGCGTTCGCGGTTGGGTAGTGCTTCCAGGCGACCAGGTTCCAACCAACGACACCTTGACCTACGCTTCGCTGCGCTCTGCTACTCCGTTTGCACCAGCTACGCTGTCGCTTGATCCCACGTGCTTCAACGCCACTACGGGACTTCTAGTGGCCCAGCCGGTACCTGGAGCCCGATACGCTTGGTACGCGAGCGCAACCGACACGACCAAGCTTAGCACCAACGACAGCTTGTCGGTATCGGTGAACGGAGCCACCTACTACCTCGGCTACACCTCTTCTTTGGACACTTTGACCACGGGAACGGGTACGCAGGTAACGACGGGAACCAACATCACGCCGTACAAGACCTTCTACATGGACGGACGCGCTCAGTACGTGATCTACGCCGACGAACTCCAAACGTTGACGGGCAGCACGGCTCCTTCACTGATTAGCGGGGTCTCCTTTGACGTAGTTGCTGCAGCGGCTGCCGCACTGAACAACTTCACGATCAAGGCGGGCAACGTGGCTAGCATTCCGACCTCGGGATACGTCACCACGACCAGCTTCCCGACGGTGTACTCGAACACGGCCTACAACGCCGTTGCGGGTTGGAACTTGCACAACTTCACCACCCCCATCTTGTGGGACGGAACGAGCAACCTCGTGATTGAAGTGTGCTTCGACAATACGGCGTGGACGTCGAACTCTACGGTCCGCTACGAGACCTTGACCCGTACGGGAACGATCGACGGCTTTGCGGACCTTTCCACGTCCAGCGGTTGTACGCCAGGCGCCGTGACTTCGGCAACCTACAGCAACAACCGTCCGAACATGAAGGTGGTAGCTGAAGTGCAGGCATGTTCCAACGTGCGCACGCCCGTCACGCTGAACATCGATTCAACGAGCGCGGATGCGGTAGCAAGCTTCCTTGAAGTGAACGCCGCTACGGGCAGCTTCGACTTCTACGCAGGCGGTTCTACGGGCCAGACCTTCAGCTGGACCTTCGGCGACGGAGGCACGGCAACGGGCGACACCGTGAGCCACAGCTACGGTTCAGCCGGGGTCTTCACGGCCACGCTGACGGTTACCGACTCGACCTGTAACACTTCAGACGTGGTGTCGTTTGTGGTTACGTCGCACATTGGCATGGGCGAGAACATTCTCAACCAGCAGATGATGGCCTTCCCGAACCCGAACAGCGGCGCCTTCCAAGTGCGCATCAGCGGAGCGGAGCAGTTCGAAGGTCAACTTGAGGTACTCAACCTGATGGGCCAAGTAGTCGCCTCGGTTCCGGTCGAGAAGCGCACTGCCGTCCTCGAGGTACCGATGGACCTGAGCGACTACGCCAAGGGCATCTACATGCTGCGCCTCAGCGGTGCTGAAGGACAGTCAGTGCTTCGCGTCGTAGTGCGCTAAGACCTGGCTCTTCGCCAAACGAGAGAGGCCGCCCCAACGGGCGGCCTCTTTTTTTTTATGCCGTGGAACCGAGGCGGGCGAACCCTGCGCTCCTGCGGTGGCGAGCGAACTAAATAAACGGATTGGTCCGCCCCGAGAGGAGCTCCAGCCGGCGCTGGGCGAAGTCGACGCCGTAGGTCGCCGGAATGCTGCGCGAGGTGTGCCGCGACCACAGGGCGTAGGCATTGGAGCCCGTACCCAGCAACAGCATCTCGTCCCCTTCTTGGAGCGGGGGAAGCATGCAGCCTTTCTCGAGGTAGTCTCCGGCGAAGCAGAGCGGCCCGGCCAAATCGGTCAGTACCGGGGCGTCCAAAAGCGCTTGGCCGCCGCGCAGGGGGAGCCAGGCGATGCCCCTTGGGCGCACGTAGGCGTCGCGAAGCAAAAAGTCCGCGCCCAAGTGCAGGTAGGCCACCGAACGGTCGCCGCGGGAAAGTACGTACTCGACGTCGCTCAGGGCGTAGCCCGTGTGGAAATGGGTCCACTGCCCGAATTCCGTGACGAGCGCAAAATCGGACCACAGCTCGGGCACCGCGGCCCTCAGGGCTTCGGTGTAGGCCCGCATTTGAGGTGCCGATCCGTTTGCCTCGAGGAGCTCTGGCTTCAGCCCTCCCCCGACGTCGAGGGTGGTGATGCGACGGCTGGTTCCGGCGGCCGCAAGCCGCACGTTGGCCTCCACGGCCAGGTCGCGCAGGCGGGTGAGCGCGCGCACGGCTCCGCGGGTGTCGTTCATCGACGAACCGGAATGCACGTGAAGCGCTTCAATCGGGTACGCACACACGGCGTCGAGGATGGCCGCACGCTCGGCGATGGGGGTGCCAAACTTGGACTCGTCGCCGCTGACCTGGTAGACCGAGGGCGCGTCCACTTCAACCATGGGGTTGATGCGCAGCCCCAGGCGAAGGCGGTCGGCAAACGGCTTAAGGCGCTCGAGCTCCTCGAGGCTGTTGGCGTTCACCAGCATTCCGGGGCTGCGGAGGGCGCAGTCTTCGATTTCGTGCGGACGCTTGACCGGAGAGTCAAAAACCAAACGCTCGGGCGGACAGCCGGCGGCTCGGGCGAGCTGCACCTCCTCCCACGTGGCGGCCTCCAGCCCAAATCCGCGGGCCACAATGTGGCGAAGCACCGCGGGGTGGGGCTGCGACTTAATAGCCACGGCGTGCACCGCGCGGCCGTGATTCCACGACGCGGCCAGCGCGTCGAGGTAGGCGTCGAGGGCGTTCCACGAAACCAGGAGCGCCGCCGAATCCTGCGGGGTCCTCAGCGGCCGCAGCGCATTGGCGGCCCACAGGGCTTCAGGAGCAAGCGGGTGCATCAGGAATGCTCAAAAAGCTGAACGGCGGTGGATTCAATCAAATCCACCAAGTGAAGGTCGTTGAACGGATCAAACCCTGCCGGCCCCATCATCTTGCGAATCGAGTACGACCCAAGGGCCAAGCGAATGAACGAACGCGACCCGTAGCGCACGGGCTGTCCCAGGAACACGCGATTGAAGCCATTAAAGCCCGCGTGCGTCGACAGCACCATAGTGTCAAAGAGCTTCTTGAGGTCGTCGTAGTCCAGCTCGCGACCGCCCGCCGAAACCGTAAACGAGATGATGCTGTCGTTGGTCAACTCAATGTCGGGCATCATGCCAAAGCGGTCGCTCAGAGCGAGGCGTCCGACCACCACTCGGTTCCATCGGCGAATGAGTGCGTCGGTATCTTCCTGAGGATAAGCCAAGTAGGCCTCCATTTCGTCGAGGGCTATTTCCCAGCGCAGGCGCAGCCCGACGTTGGCGTATTCGGGCCAAAGGGCGCGCAGCTTCGGCAGGTCGGGCGGAGCGTCTGCCGACGCAAAAAGGGCTCCGTAGGGCGCAAGCTGCTCCGACGGACAGCCTACCAGGCGCTCCGTCCAAAACTTGGGAACCAGAAGAGCTCCGCAAAAAGGCGGCGCCTGATAAAACTTGGAGCCCGTCACCATGAGCATCACGCCCTTAGAAATGAGCTCGTGGACCAAACCGCGGTGGGTGCGGAACTGGCACATGTCGACCACCCACATTACTCCGTCGCGAAACTCGTCAATAATGTCGAGGTCGTCCTTAATTCCGGACTTGGACCCGAACACCAAATTGCCCACGATGGGTTGGCCCGGGCGGGCGGCGATGATGTCGCGAATCGCCTGCTTGCGGTCGGAGATGTGGCCGCTGTCTTCGCGGGCGGGCAAAAACTGCACGTCGACGTCGAGGGCCTCGGTAACGCGTACGCCCTTGGGGACCGCGGCACCAAACTGGTTTTGGTTGGCGTAGTACTTGCCTTCGGCGGCCAAAATGGAGCCCGAACCGAGCTCCTCAGGGCAGCTCACGATGTTGGTGATGCGCTGGCCGGGGTGCAGCATCGACTGCATCAGCAACGGCCAGTACATCATGTCGCTGCCCGACGGGCCGTAGTACACGTGGAACTCGTCGTTCCGTCCGCCGCCGAAAAGCTGCTGCATGCGCTTGGTTTGGGTGCGCATCCACTGGGCGTCGTCGGCAACTCGGTAGTCGCGCTCAAAGCGCTTGGCCGTTTCGTAGCCCGCAGGCGTCAAGGTGCCGCAGGTGCAGGAGCCGCGCATCAGCAGCCCCTCGTACTTCATCGGGTTGAGGTGGTACTGATTTGCGTCCGTTTCGGGGCGCAGCGCGATGCGTTCGTCGCAGCCCGCTAAGAGCCATTGCTGTGTCATTCGTGGTGCCGGTAGGCCCGGTGCTTCATTCCGTTACTTTGTTCGAGGGTCAGCCACGCAAAATGGCTGTCGTGCGTCAGTCGGGCCTCGCGGTCGGCCAATTGGCGGACCAGGGTTTCTTCGGCGAGGTAGTGCGCTTGGTACTCGAGGTTGCCGGCGTAGGACCAGCGTTCGGAGTAAATCAGGTGGTCGGCCGACGGCTGAGCGACGTACCAGGCCCCCTCCCCGATTCCGCCCAAGTACTCGGCGTGCAGCGGAACCTCTGCGGGCCGCTGCGCGGGCTCCGCGAGCTTGCCCACCACTTCGTCGCGGTTGAGGTGGGTGGTTTTGCTGCGGCTCGCCGAAGCAAAAATCTTGGCGGTGACGTCCCACCACGCCTTGATCATCGGGGCCTGCTTCCAGGTGGCCTCTCCGCCGCGCCACTCCAGGTAGCTCGAACCGTCTTGGGCGGCGGCCAGCACGTTAAAGAAGGGCGTGGGAGCGGTGTAGGTGACTGGCCGGCGGTAGCGGCGGTAGTGGCGGGGTTCGTGGCCAATTCCGGCCAAAAGAGCGGTCTGCACAAAACGGGCGCAGTTCGTTTGCTTGGAATCGAGCCCGTGGTACCCGATCAGCCCGCCAAACTGCAGTTCGCGCGCTTTGGCGTCCACCAAGTCCACGACGGGCGTGTAGTAAATCGAGAGCTGAAGCAGGCCTTCGCCGTGGGTGGCGGCCGACTTGGCGTCGAGCTCGCGGCAAATGGCCTCCACATTGGTCAGTTTGCCTTCGGCGTCCCAGTGCGGAACCGTCGCAAACGCCAACGCGGGATCGGTTTCGCCCGAGCGGATGCGGCCCATGCGGCGGGGCGTGATGTAGCGCCCGAAATCGTAGTAGCGCAGGTGGTTGCCGTCCGCCACCATCATGGCGGCATGCCCCACCATCATGTTCACGTTTTTGACCACCCCGACGGAACGAAGAAACTTGAGAATTCCTTCTTCTCCTCGAGCGGTCACCTCGGGCCAAGCCAGCACCAAAACAGCGGAATTCCGCGGCAAATTCGCCATGATTGCAAAGGTGCAGTTAAATCGCCGTTACCGCAAGTGTGATTAGGGTTACAAAATGGTCCATCTACCCGCTCTAGGTTTACCTACCCTAACACCCCAAAAAGACATGAACCACTTTGACGTACTGATCGTTGGCGGCGGAACAGGCGGCATCATGACCGCGGCCCAACTGCGCCGCAAGCTGCCCCAATTGCGCGTGGCCCTTTTCGAACCGAGTGAAACCCATTGGTACCAGCCCGCCTGGACCCTAGTGGGAGCGGGTACCTTTAAAATGGCGGCAACGAAGCGCCGAACAGCTGACTACATGCCCAAGGGCGTCGATTGGGTAAAAGAGCGCGTGGCTAGCCTTCAACCGGACCAGCACCAAATCACCACCGAAGGCGGATTGACCTATACCTACCGCTACCTCGTACTGAGCCCCGGACTGGTATACGACCTGAGCCTGATTCCGGGACTCGCGGAGGCCCTGGAGACCCCCTCGGTATGCTCCAACTACCTGGATCCCGAGAAAACCTGGCGGATTTTGCAGGACTTCAAGGGCGGAAACGCCGTGTTCACCCAGCCCGCGACGCCCATCAAGTGCGGCGGGGCTCCGCAAAAAATAATGTACTTGGCGGAACACTACTTCAGAAAACGCGAAATCCGCGAACAAACGAACGTCGTATTAGCTACACCGGGCGGAGTCATTTTTGGAGTTAAAGAGTTTGCCAAGACCCTAAACCACATCATCGCTCGCCGGAACATCATTTTCAAGCCCTACTACGCACCGGTGCGCATCGACAGCGTCAACCAAACGGTAACGTTCCGCTACAACACGGCCTTGGCGGGGAACGACTGCATGACCCAGAAGAACGTGAAGCTCCACGAGGAAGTGCAAGGCGAAACCGAAATGGTGATGCCCTACGACATGCTTCACTTGGCGCCGCCGCAAACGGCCCCGAAATTCATCCAGGAAAGTCCGCTCGCGGTCGCCGAAGGCCCCAACCAAGGTTGGCTCGAGGTCGACATCCACAAACTGAATCATCCAAAATTTACCAACGTCTACGGCATTGGCGACACGGCCGCCCTTCCGACGGCCAAAACCGGCGCGGCGATTCGCAAGCAGGTGCCGGTGGTCATTGAACAGATTCGCGCAGCAGAAACCCACAGCCCGTCGCCCATTGAATACCACGGGTACTCCAGCTGCCCGCTGGTAACCGGATATGGACGTATGGTGCTCGCGGAATTCAAGTACGACAACGTGCGCGACAGCGACCCCCTCTTGAGCACCTTTGTCGACACCACCAAGGAATCATGGCTAATGTGGCTGCTTAAAAAGTACGGTTTGCCCTACCTGTACTGGAACCAAATGCTCCGCGGCAAAATGTAATTGAACTTTAGGTTGTCTTTTGGCTCTTTCGTGCGACTGAAGTCACCTTGCACCCGCTCAAACTGACGCACCTTTGCATTCATGATCCTCCTCGCCTACCTCGCTTCGCTGCTCATCGGACTTTCGCTCGGACTTCTGGGTGGAGGGGGGTCCATCCTCACCTTGCCGGTCCTGGTCTACCTCTTTGGCGTCGGCACGGTGGAGGCGACGGCTTATTCGCTGTTCATCGTCGGCGCGACCGCCCTGGCCAGCATCGTGCCCAAAGCCCGAGCGGGCCACGTAGACCTGCGCACGGCATTTTGGTTTGGTCTGCCTTCGGTCGTGGCGGTGTACCTGACGCGAGCCTACGTGATGCCCTGGATCCCCGACCCCATTTGGACGGGCGACGGTTGGGCGCTGAGCAAATCGACCGGACTCATGCTGCTCTTTGCCGTGCTCATGCTGGCTGCGGCGCGCGGAATGATCATGGGCCGAACGCCCGCAAAGGCTGAGGCTGAGGCTGGGGCTGAGGCCGACATGGAGGCAAAGCAGCCTAAGGGGTCTGCCGCCCAAATCGCCATCGTTCTGGCCGAAGGTGCGACCGTCGGCTTGCTAACCGGTTTGGTGGGCGCTGGGGGCGGATTTTTAATCATTCCCGCCCTGGTGCTGGTCACCGGCCTCGAAATGAAGGTCGCCGTGGGCACGTCCCTTACGATCATCTCGGCCAAATCGCTCGTCGGCTTCACGGGAGACCTCGGCCACCTCGACATGGACTGGACGCTGCTATTGAGCGTCACTGCCGTGGCCGTCTTCGGCATGATTTTAGGAACCCTGCTGTCGAAACACGTGGCTTCAGGTCCGCTTCAAAAAGCCTTTGGCTGGTTCGTCTTGGCCATGGGCCTCTTCATATTGAGCCGCGAATTTTTCTTCTAAACCCCACCCCCCCAACGTACCTTCAACCCATGATGAACGTAGAGCAGATTTACACCGGTTGCTTGGCGCAGGGCGCCTACTTTATCTCGTCCAACGGCGAAGCCGTGGTCATTGACCCGCTGCGCGAAACCAAACCCTACCTCGACCGTGCAGAGGCCCTGGGCGTGCGCATTACGCACATCCTTGAGACGCACTTTCACGCCGACTTCGTCTCGGGACACGTCGCGCTTTCGAAGGCTACCGGAGCCCGCATCGTGTACGGTCCCAATGCCAACCCCGAGTTTGACGCCCACATTGCGGCCGACGGCGAAGTGATCGCCGTGGGCGACGTCTCGATTCAGGTGGTGCACACCCCCGGCCACACGATGGAGTCAACCTGCTACGTGCTCCGCAACGAAGAAGGCGAACAGGTGGCGGTATTCACGGGAGACACGCTGTTTTTGGGCGACGTAGGCCGCCCTGACTTGGCCCAAAAAGCCGCCAGCATGACCCAGGAGCAGCTTGCCGGAATTCTATTTGACTCGCTTCGCACCCAAATCATGACGCTTCCGCCGTCGATCACCGTGTACCCTGGCCACGGAGCGGGTTCGGCCTGCGGCAAAAACATGAGCAAGGAAACGGTAGGCACCCTCGAAGAGCAGCTGCGCACCAACTACGCGCTCCGCGCCGACATGACCCGCGAAGAGTTTATTGCTGAAGTCACCGACGGTTTGGGGGCACCCCCCGCCTACTTCCCCATGAACGTGGCGATGAACAAAAAGGCCGTTCCGGGCGCCGAAGAGGTGCTGGCCGAAGCCTCCAAAGCCTTTGACCCCATCGCCTTCAAGGCCATGGTGGCCGAAATGGACGCGCTGGTGCTCGACACCCGCAAGGCCGACGACTTTGCGGCCGGCCACATTCCGGGTTCGATCTTCATCGGTATCGACGGCCAGTTCGCGCCGTGGGTGGGCGCCTTGATTCCGGTGGACCAGACGCTGATGCTGGTCTGCGACGCAGGGCGTGAGCACGAGGTCATCACCCGTTTGACCCGCGTCGGCTACGACCGCGTGCTGGGCTACCTCGAGGGCGGAATCGCGGCCTGGAAGGCCGCCTCGCTCGAAACCGATCAGGTGCAGCGCATCACGGCGAGCAATTTGGCCGATCGCCTGGCCCAGAATCCCGCACTCAACATCGTCGACGCCCGCAAGGAGGGCGAATGGACGGCCCAAAACTTGGCCCAGGCCAAGAACATTGCGCTCGACGACCTGAACGCCCGGTTTGGCGAGCTCCCCACGCAAAGCACGATGCACATTCACTGCGCCGGGGGGTACCGGTCGATGATTTTTGCGTCGATCCTCAAGAGCCGCGGAATCCACGACCTCGTGGACGTGATCGGTGGATTTGGCGCGATCAAGGACACCCCGGGGCTCGAAACGAGCGCCTACGTGTGCCCGAGTACGCTCCAAAAGGAATCAGCCGCTGCCCCGAGCAAGGGCCTGATAGGCTGGCTGAAGAGCCTGCTGAGCTAGCCCAATCTATGGCGCGGGCGGCCGCGCCCGCACTAACGAAACCGCGCCGGCCCTTTGGGGACCGGCGCGGTGCATTTGCAGGGGAGCCTTGCGGTGCGCCTAGGGCCGCACCCACAAAAAACCTTGGCCGCCGACCAGACCAAGTCCGCCCGAAACGTTGTGGTAAATCGGCACGGGCTGCGTGAAGGGTCCGCCGCTGGATTGGGCGGTGCGCAGCGAGCGTTCGTAGCGCGCCGTTGCCTCGTCAATCTTGGTCACCCGCATCTTCGTGGGGGAATTCAGCGACCACTTGTACACGCGGACCAGCATGTCGCGCTGCTGCCCTAAAATCAGGGCGTTGTCGAACTCAACTGCGCCGCGAAAGTCCTGACCAAAGACGGGCTGTACCACCAGGGGGTCGTCGGTTCCGGCAAAAATGATCTGCTGCACCAGGGTGTCGGCTTGGTCTTCAAAAAACTCGAGGCGGTAAAAACCCGGAACCCCGTCGTCGTCAATCCGCACCTTGTAAATGAGGTGGGGCGAGTCAAACATGCCATTGCCCGGGCTGTAGCCCACGGAATCCATGCGGAAGTCCCCAACGACCGACATCGGCTTGGCGGTACCGCTGACCACCGGAAGTTCGCGCCATAGGGCCTTGACGGTGTAGGCAGCGCCGGCCACAGGCTTGAGCGGCGAATAGTAGAAGCCGTCGGCATCGAGTCCGGGGCGAAGGCTGTCCACCACCGCTCCGGTGGAATCCTCGACCCAGACCTGGGCGTCGCCGATGCGCTGGGGTTCGCCCTCGTCCAGGATTCCGATGCTCCGGCTGAGGTGCGCTTTGAACGGTTTGTTGGGGTTCAAATCGCTGTAGAGCACGAGCACCGACTCGACTTGGTCGGGGTCAAACGGAATGATCCGCTCGCAGGAGGTCCCCAACAGGACCAGGACCAAAAGCCCAATTAACTTTTTCATCTTATTAAAATTCAAAGGAATACGAAACCGAAGGAATGATGGGGAACAAGCCAAATCCCTTGAGCACCCGACGGTTGTTCAAGTCGTACCCAAAGTTCATGTAGAAAATATTGATGCGGTTGTAGGCGTTGTACACGCCGATCTGTAAAGCACCCTCGCCCCAGTTCGAGGGTTTCTTGATGGTGAGCGACAGGTCGGCGCGGTGGTAGGCCGGTTCCCTGAAGCTGTTGCGGCCCTCAATCGACTCGACGGTCTGCAGCCAGGTGCCGTCGAAGGCATCTTCGGGGCGGGCAAACATCTTGCGGGTGGCCAGCGTGACCGCACGGCCGGTTCCGTACACGAACACCGCTCCGAGCGAAACTCGGTCGTTGAACGCATGGTTGAGGACCACACTCAGGTCGTGGCGGCGGTCGTAGGTGTAGGGGAACGGGTTCCCAAAATTCAGCTCGGCGAACTGCCGGGTCGTCTTGGCCCAGGTGTAGCCGATCCAACCGGTCGTCGCGCCGGTCTTTTTTTCAAGCAGGAACTCGGCGCCGTAGGCCCATCCGCGCCCGGTCGTCACTTTGTCTTGCCAGTCTGAGAAGCCCAAGAAGAACGAGGCGCCCTCCTTGTACTCGATCAGGTTTTGCATGTCTTTGTAGTAGCCCTCAATGCTGAGTTCCCAACCCTTTCCGAGGTTGTGGGCGTAGCCTGCGGCCGTTTGCCAAGACTCCTGCGGACGCACGCGCTCCGTCGCCGGCACCCAGAGGTCCGTCGGAAGCCCAATCGTCTGGTTCGCCAGCAGGTGCATGAACTGCGCCATTTGCACGTAGCTCCACTTGAACGAGCCCTTCTCGCTCACCAGGTAGCGCGCCGAGAATCGGGGCTGAATGCTCAGGTACTTTTTGGTTCCGACCTCAAACTGGTTGCCGTGAAATCCGAAGTTCACGCGGAGCCGGTCGTTCAACGAAACGTCGACGAGTCCGTACACCACGTTGTCGAGTGCGGTTTGCGGAACCGAGCCAAACGAGGTGTCGACGTTGACGCCACCGTCGCTCCAGCCAAAGCTGCTCACGCCCGGCTCAAAGCGGTGCTGCGTAACGCTCGCGCCCCACTTAAAGGTCGTATTGGCGGCGTACTTGTACTCAAAATCCCATTTTCCGCCCACGTCCTTGATGGAACTCAAGTAGGCAATGGCGTAGCGATTAATGTTGGTCGATCCCGCCGACTCCTCGCGGTCTTCGCCCTTGATGTCGGTCACAAACCGGTAGCGGCTGTAGGTCGCCGTGGCGTTCGAAAAAAGGCGCGGACTCATGACCCACGACCAACGCGCCGTGGCAATTTGGTTCCCCCAGTTCAGCGAATTGTCGATCGTATTGGTGAACTGGGTGCCATTGAACTCGTACTTCTCGGTATTCCGAGCATAGGCCTCGTCCAAACCCTGGTAGTAGCTGAGGTAAATCTGGTGGTTGCGGCTGATTTGGTGGTTGATTTTGCCGTTGAGGTCGTAGAAGTAGTAGCCTCCGCGGGTGTTCGGGCTTTGGGCGGCAATCAGGGGCTGGGCGAGCACGTCGAGGTAGGTGCGGCGCGCGCTCAAAAGCACTGAGGTACGGTCCTTCCAGAGCGGACCCTCCACGGTCAACCGACTCGAAATCAGGCCCAAGGCCCCGGTGGCCTTCCACTCCTTGCGGTTGCCCTCCTTCATGCGCACGTCGAGCACGCTCGACAGGCGGCCTCCGTAGTTGGCGGGAAATCCGCCCTTGATCAGGTCCACTGAATTGATGGCGTCGGCATTGAACACGCTGAAAAATCCAAAAAGGTGGTTGACGTTGTACACCGGCACGCCGTCGATCAGCATCAGATTCTGGTCCGGACCGCCGCCGCGCACATAAAAGCCAGAGGTGCCTTCGGTTCCGCTTTGCACGCCCGGCATCAGTTGGATGATTTTCAAAATGTCGGTCTCGCCCAGCAGCACCGGCAGGTTTTTGACCGACTTCATGCTGAGCGAAACGGTGCTCATCTGCACCTCTTGCTGAATGGGGCGGTCGGCGGTAACCTCTACTTCGCCCAATTCGACGTCCAGCGAGCGCAGGGCAAAGTCAGACTTGGCCGCGGAACTCCCGGGGCGCACCACCTTCAGCACCGGGGCATAGGTCGGGTAGCTGGCCTGCAGCCGAGCGGAGTCGCCTGTAAGCTGAATGCTGTAAAAGCCGTAGGCGTTGGTCTGCGCCGACCGGCCCGAACCGGCGTCGTACACGTAAGCGCTGATCAGCACCTCGCCGGTCTCGGCGTCGCGCACAAATCCGCTCGCGGTCCACGTGCGCTGGCCCCATAAGGCGACCGGAAGTGCCACAGCAAGAAGTGCAAGCACCAAGGGATTCTTCGGTAAAAACTGCATCTAAATCAAAAATTTAACCACAAAGATGAGGCGCTTGGGCCCGCTTTGCCTATGTTTGGATGCACAAAATCACCTTAACGTTGCGTATGCTCCTCAAAAAACTACTCCTGGCCGTTGCGGCCCTGTTCCTCAGCCTGTCGATCCACGCACAAACGCTTACCCAAACGGTACGCGGAACCGTGGTCGACGCCGATTCCAAGTTTCCGCTTCCGGGCGCCGTGGTGCGGGTGGGCAACCTCACGGCCTCCACCGACGAAAACGGCCAATTCACCCTCAAGGGCATTCCCATTGGCCGCCAAACGGTCGTAGTCAACCTCATGGGCTATGAAGTGCGCAGCCAAGCGATTGAATTGAATTCCGCCAAAGAAGCCGTGCTGCAGTTTGGCCTTCTGGAGTCCGCCCTGAGCCTGGACGAAGTCAGCGTGACCGCCACTGCGGCCGGCCAAGCCAAAAACGAAATGGCGACGGTGAGTTCGCGTCAGTTCAGCGTCGAAGAAACCAACCTGTACGCGGGCAGCCGCGGCGAACCGGCCCGTATGGCGACCAACTTTGCGGGCGTTCAGGGCTCCGACGACCAGCGAAACGACCTGGTGGTGCGGGGCAACACCCCGTCGGGCGTGCTCTACCGCATGGAGGGCATCAACATTCCCAACCCCAACCACTTCAGCATTCCGGGCACGGGCGGCGGCCCCGTAACCATTTTGAACAACAAGTTCCTGGCGAACTCCGACTTTTTCACGGGCGCGTGGCCGGCGGAATACGGCAACGCCATCGCCGGGGTGTTCGACCTGCAAATGCGCGACGGCAACAACCAGAAGTTTGAGGGCAGCGCCCAGCTGGGCCTGCTCGGAACCGAGCTCATGCTCGAGGGTCCGCTCGGCAAGGGCGCGAAGGCCCCGAGCTTTTTGGGCGTCTACCGCTACTCGACCTTGAGCCTGTTTCAGTCCCTCAACATCAATCTGGGCACCAACGCCATTCCGCGCTACCAAGACGGGGCGTTTCGCTTCACGTTTCCGCAGAAAAACGGCGGAAAAATCGCGGCCTGGGGCATGTTTGGGGTCAGCGACATCGACATCCTGATCAGCAACCAAACCGACACTTCGGGATTTGAGAGCTACGGCTCGACCGACCGCGACCAGTACTTTGGCAGCGACATGTTTGTGGGCGGAGTCAACTACAGCAAGCCCCTGAACAAAACCACCTTCATCAAGGCGGGCGTGGCGGGCTCTACGGCCGTAATCCGCGCCGTCAACACCAAGCTGCAGCGCGAAATCGGCGACCTCGGCGGCGGCCAGTTTGGCTGGATCGTGACGGCCAACGACACGATGCTCAACTACACGTTCAAGGAGAACAAAATCCACGGATTCTTCTCGTTCAACAAAAAGCTGAGCACGCGCAGCACCTTGCAGGCGGGCGTCAACGTCGACCTCTACATGCTGGACTACCAAGATTCCGTGCGCCAGTTCGACGGCGTTACCGGCGTTTTGCCCCCTTGGCGCAAGCAGTGGAATACGCAGGCGCAATGGCCCGTGGTTCAGCCCTATGTGAGCTACAAGAGCCGCCTCAACGAGAAAACCACCTTTACCGCCGGCGCCACCTCGCTCTACCTCGGCGTCAACCGCACCTCCTTCATGCCGATTGAACCGCGGGTCGGCCTGAGCTACCAAGCCAACGCCAACGACCGCTTCTTTGCGGGAAGCGGACTGCACGCCCAGGGCCAGGCACCCTACCTCTACTACTACGCGATGACCACGCAGAACTTCGATCCGCTGGAGCACAATCCCGACCGCATCGGCCTGATGAAGTCGGCACAGGTCGCCGGCGGCTGGGAGCGCAAGTACAAGGGCCTGCCCGTGCGGACGAAAATCGAGGCCTACTACCAGTACCTGTTCGACATTCCCGTGGAGGTGCGCTCCAGCGCCTTCAGCATGGTCAACGCGGGCAGCGGATTCGGTCGCATTTGGCCCGACACCCTGCAAAACACGGGGACCGGCCGCAACTACGGCGTCGAGCTGACCGCCGAGCGGTTTTTTGCGGGCGGATTCTACTTCTTGGCCACCGGATCGCTGTTTGACGCCAAGTACCGCGGCTCCGACGGCGTGCTGCGCAACACCATCTTCAACGGCCGCTACGCGTTCAACCTTCTGGCTGCCAAAGAATTCAAACTCGGACCCAACAACCGGTTCACCGTGGGCGGCAAGTTCACCACGGTGGGCGGACGCTGGTTTGGCGACAAAGTCGACCAAAATGCCACGCTGCGCACCGGCGAAATCGTCTTTGAACAGGCCGGCTTCAACACCGTGCAAAACCGCGCCTACCAGCGCCTTGACCTGAAGCTCGGGTACAAGTGGAACTACCCCAACCTCGCGTGGGAGTTTGGCCTTGACATTTCCAACCTCACCGGAGCCAAGAACATTTTGACCCTCACCTATGTACCGGGCTTGGACGACGTCGATACCCCTGACATTGACGAGGGCATTCGCGAAGAGTACCAGCTCGGACTCTTCCCCGTGTTCTACTTGCGCTGCGACTTTTAAGCCGCTGGCGCAACCGGGCTGAGGCCCTTAGGTGGAAAGGCCTAGTTTTGCAGCTTCATGCGCAAACTGGGCCTTTTTCTTTTTCTCACGGCGGCAACCGCCGGCTTTGGACAAACGATTTCCGTTACCGAGCACGAGGTTCCGCTCAAGCCCGAAGCACTGACGCTCGACGGCAGCATGGCGCCCGGAGAGTGGGCGGGAGCCCTGAGCCTTCCGCTCAGCTGGGAGATCAACCCCGGGTACAATACCCCGGCTCCGCTGGCCACCGAAGGCTACCTTTTTAAAGACGATCAGGCCCTTTATGTGGCGTTTCGCTGCAGCGTCGACCCCAGCGACTTCAGGGCCAACCTCAACCGACGCGACGCCGCCTGGGAAGATGACTTTGTCGGCATCGCCCTCGACGTGTACGGCGACACGCGCAACATGGTCTTTTTGGGCTCCAACGCCTTCGGAGTCCAGCTCGACGTGCGCAAAAACGACCCCGCGAACCACATGGACGACCAAATGGACGTTTCGTACGACGTCGAGTTTGAAGCCCAGGGCGCCCGGAGCAGCGGCGAGTACACCGTCGAACTCCGCATTCCCTTCAACGCCCTACAATTCGGCAGCAGCAAAGAGCAGCGCTGGAAGTTCACGTTCTTTCGCCAGACCTACACCCAAGGAGTCCAGGTCAACGTGCAGGCCAACCCGCAGTACCGCGAGATCTTTTGCGCCGACTGCCAGTTTGCGCACGCCATGATTTTGGACGGAATCAAGCCCAAGCTGCGCCGCCAGCTCATTCCCTATGCCTTTGGCAGCGCCGTGGGGGCGCCAGGATCGGCGGCAGTCCCGGGCGCCAAAGTGGGCGGTTCGGCGTTCGTAGGGCTGAACGCCGCGTCGTCGGTGGAGCTGGCCGTGAATCCCGACTTCAGCAACGTCGAGGCCGACGTCGCGCAGGTTTCGGTGAATTCGTCGTTTGCCCTGTTTTACCCGGAACGGCGCCCCTTCTTCATCGAAGGCAGCGACCAGTTCGCCACGCGCCAGAACTACGTCTACACGCGCAGCATTGCCAATCCGGTGGGGTTGACCAAGTTCACCAACCAAGGCCAGAAGTACCGCAGCTACGTGCTCACGGGCTACGACGCGGCTTCGCCCTACCTGGTGCCGGGGCGCAACTTTTCGGCATACGGAACCTCGGGCGCCAACTGGTCGACCGTGGCCCGCATCCAGCGCCGCCTCCCCTATGCTTCGGGCATTGGGCTGCTGGCGACGCAGCGCACCTATTTTGAGGGCGGAAGCGGAACCCTCGCCGCCGCCGACGTCAACCTGAGAATCAGCGACGCCCTGCGCTTCAAGGCCGAGGTGGCCCTGAGCGACACGCGCGAACCCAACGCGAACTGGGTGACGGGGGGCGAGAACTTCAAGGGGCGCACCGCGGCGCTCGACGGCGAGCGCTTTCAAGGCCTGGCGCTGTACGGCGGCCTGGTCCGCCAATCCAAGCACTGGACCCTGCGCGCCGACGTGATGGGGCAAAGCCCCACCTTCCGCGCCGAAATGGGCTTTGAACCCCAAAACGACTGGATGCGCTACGAAGCCGGCGCGAGCTACAACGGCTTTCCCAACCAAAAGTGGATCAAGACCTGGGGCGTGTACAACGAGGCAACCCAGTTTCGGTACTTCGACGGCGACCTGCGCCAAAACCACCACCTTGCCTGGGGCTGGATTCAGTGGGGCGGCAACGTGCGCAGCAGCGCATTTCACCGCATCCGATTCGACGAAGTGTTTAAAAACGTTCGGTTCAGCAACCTGCGCACCTACGGCGTCAACCTGAACTGGAAGCCGAGCCAAACGTTCAGCACCGGTATTGAATGGAACACCGGCCACAGCATCGTGTACAACGAAACGCCGCTGCGCGTTGGCCGTGAATCCAACACGGCGGTGGACCTGCAGATTCAGGTCGGCGGACAGCTGCGCTGGAACCACATGCTGATCCACTCGCAGATGCACGAGCTCGTTGGCGCCGAGCTCATTTACCGCGGATTCATTTACCGCAGCGGAATCGAATGGTCGATCTCGCGGGCCACGGAGCTTCGTTTGGTGGGCCAATGGGACGACTTTGCGTCGCGCCTGCTCGTGCAGCCAGTCCTCACCTACCGCCCCAACGCGTTCACGCTGCTCTACGCCGGAGGCCAGTACGTGCAGGGCGCCTGGCAAGCCTACCTCAAGGGCCAGGTGGCGCTGGGGGCCTAGCTCGTTGCGAGCAGCTAGTTACTCGTTTTACATGTTTAAACATTTATGTGTAGCTTTGCGGCATGACTGTGGAAGTATTTAGCGACGTCGTGTGTCCGTTTTGCTACATCGGCAAGCGGCATTTAGAAACGGCTCTGGCGGAATTAGGCCTTGCCCACGCCGAGGTGCGCTACCGGAGTTTTGAGTTGGATCCCGACCTGGCCGACTCCGATTTGGGAAGCCCGAGCACCGTGCATTTAGCGGCCAAGAAGGGCCTCAGCGTGGCCGACGCCGAACGCATGACCCAAGCGGTGGCCTACCGCGCGAGCCAAGTGGGCATACCGATGGACTTCAGCCGCGCCAAAGTGCTGCGCACCCGCGACGCCCATCGCCTCCTTCAGTGGGCGCGAACGCAGTCGCTCGAGCAGGCCGCCAAGCTCAAGGAAGAGCTCATGAACGACTACTTCTGCCGGGGCGTCGACCTCAACGAACGCGGCGCGTTGGCCGCGGCCGCCGAGCGGGCGGGGCTTGAGCGCGTCGGGGCCCTTGACGTGCTGGACCGCCCCGAAGCGTTTCGTGCCGAAGTCGAAGCCGACCTGGCTTACGCGCAGCGGCTGAACGTGCGCGGCGTTCCGTTTTTTGTGTTCAACCAGCGCGTGGGCTTGAGCGGCGCGCAATCGGTGGAAACGTTTAAGTCCGCGATGAAGGAATCGCTTCAATCCGCTGCCGAATGACCGCCTCGCAGCTCGACAACTGGCTGGGCAGCGTGCGCACGGAGCGCATGCCGGTGCTCTTCATCGGCCACGGCAGCCCGATGAATGCGATCGAAGACAACCTGTTCACGCGCGAAATCCGGCGCCAGGGGGCCGAACTGAGTCCGCCGCGCGCCATTTTATGCGTTTCGGCCCATTGGGAGACCCGAGGTACGTTTTTTACGGCCATGGAGCGTCCGCGCACCATTCACGACTTCGGCGGATTTCCTGAAGCGCTTTACCAGGTGCAGTACCCTGCGCCCGGCATGCCCGAACTCGCCGCCACCGGGGCGGCGCTGACCCACGGGGGCATCGACACCGAGCACTGGGGCCTGGACCACGGCGCGTGGAGCGTGCTGAAGCACTTGGCGCCGAACGCCGACATTCCGGTGGTGCAGATGAGCCTCGACCGCGGCAAATCGCCCGCCGAGCACCTCGAGGTGGCCCGGAAGCTCGCCGACCTTCGCCGCCGTGGCGTGCTGGTGGTGGGCAGCGGTAACATGGTCCACAACCTGGGCCGAGTCGACTGGAACCGGCTGAATGAAGTCGGCTACGCCTTCGACTGGGCCGAAGAGGCCCGAAGCTTGCTGATGGACCGGGTGCGCAACCACAAGCTCGACGAGCTCGCCGACTACGCCCGCTTGGGCACCGCGGTGCAGCATGCGGTTCCGACCCCCGAGCACTTTTTGCCGCTCCTGTATGCGCTGGCGCTGCGCGAGCCCGACGAATCGCTCGAGGTCTTCAACGACTATGCGCTGGCGGGTTCGCTGACGATGACGTCGGTAGCGCTGGGCGCCTAATCGACGCATTCCCCGTACTTTTAGGGCATGATTGAAGTCTCTTCGGCGGTTTCGGCCGCCCCCCACACGGCATGGAGCGCGTTTACCGAGCCCGAACACGTAGTGAATTGGAACTTTGCCGGCGACGACTGGTGCTGCCCGAGCTGCAGCAACGACCTGCGCGTGGGCGGAACCTTTACTTCGCGCATGGAAGCCCGCGACGGGTCTTTTGGGTTTGATTTTGAATCCACCTACACGGCGGTCGACCCCGGCAAGCACCTCGCGCTCGTCATGAGCGACGGGCGCCGCTGGACGGTGGACTTCAGCGACCAAGGCGACGGCACTTGCCTCGTCACCGAGCGCTTTGACCCCGAAGGCGAAAATCCGCACGACATGCAGCGCATGGGCTGGCAAATGATCCTCGACCGCTTCGCCGCCTACGCGGCCCGCTTGTGAATTCCGTTGGGATCACGGCGGGGTGGCGGGCCGCGCTCGCACTGGCCGTGGTCGCGGTAAGCGTTGGGCTATTTGCCGCGCACTTCAGCGTCGCCACGACCCCTCACTTCAACGCCGACCAAGCGATTCATGCGCTGATGGCGGAGCGCTTTGATTGGAGCCGCGACGCCTACTACTGGGGCCAGGACCGCCTGGGAAGCCTCTTGCCCTTTTTGGGCTCGCTGGCGACCCTTTGCGGGCTCGACGGCCTCACGGCGATGATTTGGGTTCAGGGGGCGGTTTTGGTCGGCTGCGGACTCCTTTGGGCCTGGATTGTGCGCGACGTGCTGCTGGCCGCAGTGGGCTTTGGGGCGCTGCTGCTTCCGCCCTACCCGTTTTATGAGGCGGTGGCCGTGGGGCATCCCTACCTGGGCCAGACGCTGCTGGGCCTCGCGTTTGTCGCGCTGCTCGAGGCGGAGCGGAGGGCCGCCCAGGTGCCGTCTGAGGCCGAGGGGCTTCACCGCTACGCTGGGTCGGCGGGCATGCGGTCGCTGGCGATTCCGCTAGCGACTGCGGCGAGTGTCTGGGCTTCTGAGCTCTCGGTGGCCCTTTTGGTGCCGGCGGTCTGGTGCTACCGCGGGGTGATGGTGCGGCAGGTACGCGCGCGCCCGCTGGGGTATGCCTTAGGGAGCCTTGGGGGCCTTGCCGGGTTGTGGGCGGCCAAGTCGGGGGCTCCCCGCCAGAAGGGCTTCGCCCGAATGTTTGCGGATCCTCAGGAATGCTGGGCGTCGGTGGTCCATCAGTGGACGGAATGGAGCACCACGCTCGGGGGCGACGGGAACAAGCCCTTCAATTTCGCTTTGGGCTGGGCCGTGGTTGCTTGGATTCTGCTGTGGGCGATCACCGGCTGGGTTCGCCGCACGCCGACTTCGCCCCTGACCCGAGCGCTGGCGCTCGCGGCGGTGGCGTCCTGGGCCGCGGTTCACGCTTCGGGATGGAATGCCGCCAATGGGTTTCCGCTGCGCTACTTCGCGGCCTCGTTCACGTGGGGCGCGCTCGCCCTGCTCTCGTACCTGCACGACGGAGGGCACACGAAGCGTCCCGCCGTTGCGCTGGGGCTCCTTGGGCTATGGGGTCTGCAAGCTTGGGCAGCGTGGTCGTTCACTACGCAGTTTAGCACGGGCGCCCAAGGCCGCCTGCCGCGCGCCGAGGCCGAGGTGCTGCTTCGCGAAGTGCTCGCCCGCGATTCCGAAGCGGTTTTTATTGGTTCGTACTGGAACAGCTACCTGCTCGACGGTTTGTCGGCTCGGGCGCTGGGATTGCCGCACGAAGGCGACCACTGCCGCGACCGGCGCTATCAGCAGGAGGTGCTCAACAAGCCGGTAGTGGTGGCGGTGGCCGCCGGTTGGCTTGAGGTACTGCCCGACACGCTGCGGCAGTACGGCACGACGTGGGTTAAGAGCGGACCCACGGAGCATTCCTCGGGCACGGACTATGCGCGGTATGTGCGGGTTGAGGAACGATGAGCGGCTTGCTTGGGTTGGGTTGCCCAAAAGCGGCAAATGGGTTCGATCGCCGGGGGTTGGGGATTTGGTCCTTGATTTTTAGGAGGTACGTTTCGATTTTTCTACTCGAGCGGACGATGACCCTGCTTTGTTTGGAATCTCCAGGGTTAATGTAGATGGGTGCTGGAAACGCCAGAAATTCCGAATCGCTGGACTTGTGCGTGATAGGAATCGGAGGAACCGAGATTTTAGAAATTGAGGGATTGATATGCGGGATTGAATTATGAAGTCACCCATGGACCGAAATACTCAGGTTATAAAACATGATTAATTATAATCTATTTCAACTTCTAAATTATTGGCTAAAAAGTTCACCCAACTTGATATTAATGATAGCCCCGGAAGAAGAGGGATTCGAACCCTCGGATCAGTAATACATCATTGAGCATTGATCAAATTTAAGGAATCCTAAGCCCTGAAAAGCAACAAGTTGGAATTTCGGGCGTTTCCAGCAGCCATCTACAGTAATACTGTAGGTTGTTTTGAGATTTACAAACGGTCCGCACACCTTGAGCGATTGAGCTATCTCGATATCCATACCCAACCTTGTTCCAAATTATTTGGACCAATTAGAATTTACTGAGGCAAATGTTTCCATCGACCCACGCACTAATTCATGTGGTTCACTTTATGAAGGGTTTTACTTGAGATCCGTGAACTCGGGATTGCGCCCAGGCGCCCTTGGCGCCCGGGCGCGTTCCCTGGTGGGGGTGCTTTGGCTCAATCGAGCGACCGCGGCGCGCAGCGCGCGCCGCCTTCTTTTTTAGGCCCCCGGCTCACTTGAACGAGTTCGATCGCCGGGAGCCTAAAAAAAAGCGCCCCCAGTTGGGGGCGCGGTCGCTCGATTGAGCCAGCGGAAGAAGAGGTTTTTGAACCTTGCCCTCCAATATCTTGATAATCAGTAACCTTAGAATGAATGCTTCTCGATGGGGTTACGATTTAGCCTACAACATTTGCCGGCAGAAGGCTTCTCCGATGTTGCGCAAATCTTCACCCTATTGCGAAGATAAACAGATTTCTGAATCATTCACTAGTTCGATTTAGGCCTGTAAGGCTATCACAACCTTAATCGCGCCTAGTCCTAGTCAGCAATAAGCATTTTAGTATTCTTATTACCGATTTCTGCTGGGCATTCGCCCCCACGGACCAATTAGTCAGTGAAAAGTGTGATCTAATCACAATGTCTCTAAGGCACTAATAATGTTTGGATTGGATTTTCGGTCGTTTCCAGCAGCTACCTACAATAATATTGAAGTTGACTGAGACAAAATGTCGTCAACGTCATGGAGTGGGCTGTGGAGGATTACAACTACCTCCACCATACGGTCCACAATATTCTTTCGTCCAACGAAGTGTCCGCGTTCACCGACACCTATGATTACCAGTCGATACTCTGTAAGGGCATGACGAACTGACGGATGGTCAATTCACAATGTGCCGGCAAACACGGGCCACAATCTCATTTTCTTTAGAGAACGCCAAAATAATGAGAAACAGTATCACTATTTATTACGTATCAAAATAATATTAAAGGTGTATCATTTTTTGAAACGAAATTGTATCTTCATAAACTTAAAGATTAAAATGCACATGGACAAGTGTTATATCGAATACCTGAACGCCTCAAAGAA
>JACCDI011038392.1_pt1 | contig 28186 bp, 24 predicted proteins | sample 7442791 | NCBI WGS metagenome assembly JACCDI01 (sample SAMN15323434, study PRJNA562643) | freshwater metagenome | isolation source: river surface water | place: USA:Blue River Watershed | collected 2017-08-15
AAGGCAATGACACAGGGCAAAGGGGCATGGTGGGGCAAGGGGACAATTGTGGATAATAGGCAGTGGGTATTGTTTGCCATTGATGCATTTGTTGAGAGAGTGGAGGTCAGAAATTAGTCAGACTTGGCTATCTTTTTTGGCAAAAATGAAGCAAGGCAAGGCCCCCTCTGAGGCTCTGCATTCTTCAAGAATTCCAATATCAACCATATGTTGGGTTCTTTTTTGAAGTTTGTTTGTGAGCTCAAGGGACCAGGTACGCACAGTGGTGTACCGGTTTTGAGCCAGGCAATAAGTCGATGCAAACCTTTTGGTGGGGATAGACACCAAGAGACCTATCAAATGATTTTTTGTTTTTGGCCAGGAGGTGTTGTAACTCATGGAGCTGATTAACATTTAATTGTTTTTGGTTGGCAGCAACTTTGTCAGTGTCAACTTGGACAGCATAGTTGTTGAGGATTTCTTGATTAAACATGTCATCTTCCTTATTAAGGCATAATTCATTATTGAGATCCTTTCAACATGTTATTGATGAAGAACTCATCAAGATTCTTGAGGGGTATCTCATTATCCATCCATTGTAAGAGATTGTCATTATAGCTGATGCTGGAGCCAAATTTATCAAGAAAATCAGTGCCAAAAATAATGTCATATTGACAGTCATTGTCAAAAGAGTATGCCATCTGTGAATCAATGGAGATATTGCCATTGAACTCAAGAAGGGACAATTTTTCTATTTCTTCAGCTATAGTTGATGTTTGTCTTCCTGCCAAGGGTTTGGAACATAAGCAGGGGAAGAGTCAAGATGCATTGAAGCCCTTTTGATAATGCAGAATGATGGATCATGGTTTTGGTTGAGCCTAAGTTGAACAAGACCTTGAGTGTTTTGTTGGATGGACAGTTGCCAATGGTTTTACAAGTGGCAACAGCACATGATGATAGTTTAGGTTGTTCTGGGGCTAATACTTGTAGTATAGGCGCAGAAGCATGATAGGATTCAACAGACAGTAATAAAATAGTATCAAGATGATGACATTCAATCAATTTAAAGCTGTATACCAATGTTGATTGCAACGGTTAGGCAAAAACTGTTCTAGTGGATCCTGGGCAGGTTTGCTCACACAAGTACTGCCAGGGAGTCAAGTTTTGGCCAAGTATCCATTGAGAAGTGCCTTTGGATCACCTGGTGGGAATTCAAAATCAGATTCCCATGGATCACAATAAAAATAAGTGCTATTACTAGTGTGTGAAACTGTTCATCAATAAGTATACCAGTCAGTGTATGCATTGGCAACAACTTGATAATGGTTTTTTTGACTATGATAAAAATCTTGGTGTTTTTGAGAAAAAGCCAATACTTTGATTGGCAGCTTGTGATTGTCTTTGTTGAAGGAGGTATTCTAATTCTTCACGGTGCTTGACGTCTTGTGTAACAAAGCAATGTTGACCCTCATTAGCTTTTCTTCTCAGATTGGCAGTGCGTCTTTCACAAAGGAGAATGTCATATTCTTTCTGGAGGTCTACTTTAATTTTGAGCATTGCCCAGTAGGGTATGTGTCTTGAATCAGTTTTGAATCTCTGAAGAAGTTATCTTTCCAATCAGATTGTTGGAGGCCTCTTACAAGTGAGTTTTTTATCCTTGGGGTAACAAGATATGTAAGAGTCAGCCAAGGGTAGCTGGCGGTCTTCATTGTCAAGACCATTGCTGGCTTCCAAATCTTCACCATGATAGTTATCTGGTGTAGGCGGAGGAGTAGGATAATATGCAAATGATGCTTGTTGCAGTTCCCAGAAACAGGTTTGTCATTCTGATGAACCAATGCTGTATGCTGTGGTCTTCAATTCTACAATTGGGGCTTGATGTAGAACAGAAGGAGATATGGCTCAAGGAGGGGACGGATTGCGTTCTGATCTTGGGCAAGAGAGGGCAACAGACAAGCATGACCATTTCCTTCCCTAATGTATGTAATGACCATGGTTGTGTCTCAAGTTTCAAGAATCACAAGAACAGGACCTTGATTGTGATTGTGATCTTGAACTAGATCAGCCTCAATGTTTGGCATGGTAACTTTTGCCCTTGCAGTCACAAGCAGCTGGCTTGTGATTGCATTCCCTGCAATCATGTTGATCACAAGAGTAGCTACAAGAATGAGAGCAATGATGATTGAGTGTATTGTAATATCCATCACAGTCTTGAGTGCATTTTTCTCGAGAACAATTAGTTGACAAGCCCAAGGGCTGAGTGTCTGAAGTTATGACAAGAGCAGGCCCTCCATACAACATCATAGCCTTTGGTCTTGCAGTGGCAACAGAAGTTTTCTGTAATACCACATTTGTTTGACCGGTCATTGTTGGTGCTCAAAGGGTTGTTCTTTTGAGCAGCAGCATGTTTCTTTTCATCAGCATCCCTCTCTTGGCTAGACTCCTTGCATTCTTTTTTGTGGCGGCCTCCCGTTGATGTTGCTCACGTAACGGTTGGTCCATGGCATGACAGATCTGGAAGAAGTTTACTATTTTGTCCATTGTTATCATGTGGTATTCTTTTTGTTGCTGAACAAAAATATTTCGATGTTCACTAGAAAAGGCATTGAAGAAAATCAAGTGACGTTCCTTCTCACCAATTGTCAAATCACAATCAGCCTTATGATTGTCATACAACTTGAAGAGGACCTTGAAGCAAGCATTGAAAGCCTTTGGTGCCATATTGTCTGTCGTTTTAAGCCCCCTTCATAGATAGCTATGAAAGACATCCCCTGTGGTGACAGCATGTTCACTGGAAAGGACTCAATTTTTATATTCTCTCATGATGATGGCAAACAATCTGTTGCTCCAGATGTTGCCTTCTTTTTGATTTTTATGATCCGCACAAGCTTATCTCCAGTGCTCTGATGGGAGAATACTTCCGTGTAAGACAAAATGTTTGTACAGACGCACCATCTTGGTGTCCAAACACATTTCCCCTTATGTTTGAATGAATAAAGATGGGCATCATAGCACTGAGTACTCAATCCCTTTTGTTTTGTTGTTGGTATAGATTTATAGACTAACCGGTTTGGTTGGGTCTGCGCCAGTACTCTTTGGTACAGTGGAGACCTTTGTTACTGTTGGGTCTTTGACAAGGGGGTCTTTGTCAAGGACAATTACGGCTTTGAAGTTTGATAGTTTGCCATGGTTAAAAATGGGTTGACAGTAAGTAACTACTTGTAATATGCCCAAGTTAAGGGGGACAGAGATTCTGGAATATAAAGTTATATTTATTGTTTTTATATAAATTATGATGTTATCCTACTCACATCTAAACTGTAAAGAGAATACCAAGCGCCAGCGCATCACCTAATGTTCTGACACCTTCTCCTGCCATCTGTCAATCATCTTTCAAACAACCAACAGATGGATATTAAACAGTAACCATTTGGGGGAATACGGAATGTCAGGAATCCCAGGAATGGAGAGACAGGAACTCATGAAATGCTTTTCATGGGCACTACATTCCTGAGGTGGTATTTGTCATTTCCACTGAAAGCGATGTCAATTTTGAAGGTGGGCATCAAGGCTGTTTGAAAATTAGCCATGACCAGTGAAATTGTTAATTTGTATGAAATTTTCTAGTTGTTATGATCTAAACTTTAATACATATCAAATGTATACATTATCCATCATAACCAATTTAAATTGTTCTATCTAAGAAAGAGACAAAAATGTTTACTAGTAAACATAAATTTACAATTTAGGATGGACAGACAAATTCCCAGAATTAAGGATCATATAAACATTATTCCTAAAATTTCCAGTTAGTCATCTCTTCATCCACTGTGACCATTAATGTGGGCCATTTTTTGAAACCATGTAGAATTCATATGAACCATTGTTGCTGCAGTGAATGATTTTTTGTTGACATCTTTTCTTTGTTTATTATTGAATTGAACCAAGCAGAAGTTTCAAAACATTTCATATATAACCAACTAGCTACAAAAATACAAAATCATCTCATTCAGTGTTTCAAGGACATTATATTGGCAAATTGATAATATTGCATAATGCCACCAACTATCATATATAATAAAGTTCAAAAATTCCATTGAAAATACTGTAAACAATGCCAAATAAAGTAGGCCACAATAGAATGACTCATTTGTTTGACTAGTTCAATATAATCATTTATTTCCTTTCCTACATTTTTGTCAATAGAAATTTGTATTTATGTCACATGTCACCAATCAAGTTCTCAATTGATAGGAAAATGGAGATGTGGCAAAGAATCACCCCTGATGTATATTGTACATTATTGAAGAAGTGCAAAGGTACAAGATTATTATTTCAAAAAATGCGTGGCAGTACAAGTGTATTGTGTGGCAAGAAAAGACTTGCGACAAAGAAATAGGGTGATCAAAAGATAGGTAATGCATACATCATTCTTACCCATTTTTGTAAGGAATCTAATGGATAACCCATTTGGTCTTTGATTGGTCTTAGATATGATTTGGATGATTTAGTATATTGGCAAAGAAGGGTCATCATAAGAACCCATTATTTTTCATTTAGTGTCTTATATGGTACTCACATGTTTGCATTAAATACAAGTGATTTTTGTGATTTTTGAATTTTCTTCACACAAGGTTACGAAAGTAGTCCCATCAGACAAGTGATGTCTTGTACCAGATTTTACAACAGATATAACTAGCAGATGACTCAACCACATCCACGTATGCACATTTGGTGGCAGATAACAGCTGGTATACATGATACTCTAAATTTGTGATACTAACAGTGTATGTGAGGGGGGCGGGTAGATTGTACAAAATACAAGCAGTTTGAATTATTCTCAGTGTTTTGCCAAAGACTACTTGACTTTTAAAATACTGAAATAAGTAATTTTAAATGAAGAAACAGTTATTTTCAGTAGTAATTTTTTGTCAAAAATTTCTTTTACCTTGAATGTTTTGTATTTTCCAATTTTTAGACATTTTTATTTATGAATTGACCCATCAGTTTTTATTACAGACATAAGTATGTTTGATCATTATGGGGCCACTAATAATGTACCAGTGTAAAATATATTTTAACCATGTTGTTCATTCTTTAGCTAGAAAAGTTAGGTATCATGTGTTGGTCAAAGGATTGACACAAAACAAAATATCCAACATGTCAGTGACACATTGAAAGTATGTTTGAAAAGTACCCAATTTCAGGGCAAAAATTTACTTCCTGATCATGCATATTTTCTTGCATGAGCTGTGCTCCTCCCAACAAAAAGTGCTCAAAAAAGCACGAAAACGTAAAATAGTGCGTAATATATTTTTTGTTGACACCTCTCTGGTATATTCTACACATGCAAAAAGGCCACACAACTCAATCCCATTCCCATGAAATCTGTTGGAAACGTTGGGGTTATTGGTAAAATTCAACAACACTTACCAACATTTTCTGCATGTTGCCAACATGTCATTATCATTTTCAACTAAGTTTATACAGAACCACATTGGCCAATGCTTTTAGTGGAACATCAAAAACTTATCCCCTAATTTATGTAAGACCAAATCTAAAATAGCAAAGTTGTAAATGGTAAATGACAGTCTAAACTTATGCATTGCATAGGGAAAGTACCATCATTATAAATCATTGGAGTTGTGGTTGTTGGATGGAGGAAGGTACCAATAATGCTATGGTTCCCAAAACATTGACAATATTGGAGATTGAAAGGTGATTTTTCAATGTAGCTGTCACATACAATCTCACATGTAAGCACAAGTTGTGCACAACAATACAGTCAGTTTTTGAGATGAAAACATAGAAGATGCCAATGATATGAGGAGCATGCATATTTGTATCATCAGCATAGGATTGATTTTTCACCAGTAGTAACTAGTAATCATGCAATGTTCTATGAGGTTTAAACAGAACCATGATCAATCAATTTCCCATTCTGAGATATTCCTTCTAAAACAAGAATCTTTCTGAGCTGGAATTGGACCCTTTAGATGTGTTTGAAGATGCTGCATAGTGTCAAAATGATTCAAAGCTGTGATAAAAACTAATTACAGCATGGCATCAAAGATAGTTCACATTAAGAGTGTTTGGATGAACAGAGGTGCATATTTCTTACCATGTTCATTAATCATGGATTAAAATTGGTGCCAACATTGAGCTGTGGAAAAATAGCATTATGATGACCACCAAAAAAGGTACTTGTTGGATTCAAATGACTGAAACCATCAATTACAACCATTTGGAAACTATAAATTTATTTTTGTATTTGAAAAATGATGGTTTAGAATTTTTTCTACTGGTACAAAACAAAAAATAAATTTTGGAAATATTTGAGGGTGAGGAAATGGGACGCATAGCAAGAAAAAATATTTTTTCTGATATTGCATGGTAAAATACTGCTATCAATGATAAACTATGGTTTTGTGTTTCAACTTTCTGTTGATGTCTGCCATTCAGTACAGTCAATCTTCCAACTTCTCTAAATAGTATTATTGCAGTACCAACGTCTATGGCTTTATATACCATATTGGTCCATGTATTGGACACATTGACCTCAATATAAGCATTCAATGCATACAAAAATAAGAAAATGCCAGCTATGACATTTGGTTGTAATAAAAAAGTAATCAAATACTTGTGAGTGGAGTTTGCATGTCAATTTTTTACCTGAATAGCTTTTCATCAAATGTATCATTCTTCTCTTTCAAGTGCCAATCCAAATTTTCATATGCCAATCTGATTTTCCAGTGTTACTGGGCAGGACTTGAAATGTTGTCTTCCCTCACTTGTACTTCATTGCCAGCAAACCAATTAACATAATATTATCACAATCATTATAGTTGCTTCATTGCACTAATAATGGTAGGAAAAAAGATACAAGGTAAGCATGATCTTAAAATGAACTGTAGTTTCCTAAAAAAAACTGATATTGCTACACTAATATTTGTATTGACACCAATAAAGTGTTCAAATAGAAATCACCCTTATTTTAAATGTTTCTACATTGAAGGATATGATTGAAAAATGACATCCCAGTTGTGAAAGCTTTCTCTTGTTGTTAGTCTAATCACATTAATTAACATGGACACAATTGTGCATTCCTTGGTGACCTAGTGCTTAGTGGTTTCTTGAAAGATATGATTTACGCTGTCCTTTGGTACAATAGTAATTGTGTTTTCATTGATGTTAGTTGCTCAACTGGTATCATCCTTACATTGTTACTTTTGTACATTGTTCACCCAATTATGGTATTGAAATACTCCCTCAGTGATTTGAAGTAGCCACAACAACCGATTTTGATAACATATATGAACAACATTAAGCTGTTGGTGCTAAACATTTGATGGCCGAATCATTAATGGGATTAATCATAACAATGTGAGGATTCGGTTTAATGATTTTACCATAGAATGCAAAACATGCAGGTTCCATTTGAAATGGCTTTAGGAGAGTATTGTCAGATGTGAGCAAGGGTGGCAACATTTGAGTGGTTGTTACGTTTGTCAACAGATTGGACAGAAAAACATTACAGACTCAGTTGGACTGATAATATTCATTCTAGAATTGTTTATGTCAACTACAGGAACAAAAAGATAGACAAAGTATTTTTATTTTATGTATATATTTAGATATAATCAATTTATTTGGTAAAATTTATTTTATGTATGAATTTCCTTATTAAATAGATTGGCACATTGTTTGCCCAGAATCACCATTAGTGAATTACTTACCCCTCTATCCCCTTCACCCACCAATTTACTGATAATCAATAGAGTGAGCCATTGAGCAATTGACTGATTGATCAATCCATCAATCGATCCCTTAATTGATCTACCAAATTGATCCATTGTGACAGCCTTCACACCCTTCATAAAATATGTTTTAACTTGATCCATTGATCATGACACCCCCAACTGTGATGCCCTCTATTGATTCATTGATTCATGTATTGCAATGCCCTTTATCAACCTATTGAATGTGACACCCTACATGGATCCATCAACTGTGATGCCTTCCATGGATCCACCCAAAAATCTTTAACAGCCTACTAATCAATTGGTTGTTCTATGTTTCTATTTAATTCACTTCTTGTTTTAGTTGTTATCATTGAAGTTATTGCTTTATCCATTATTAATTCTTTGTTGATTGTTGCATCCATTGGTTAGTTCAAGATTAATGTATGTTTTGTATTTTTGGAGTTTTCACCTGTACTGCATTCTTCCTAACTTTTGTCTTCATTTTCATTGGTATTTCTTGTTGCTGGAATCAGGGTTCAATAAGGAAACTTTTAGTCATTATTTTCTGATATCATTACTTTGTCATTTTTACTAATAATTTCTTTTTATGAAAATAACCATGAAGTGACAATAATTGTTGACTAGTGAAAATGAAAAAATATACTATGTATACATTAAAAATGCTGCAAAAAAATACTGCACAAACAAAGCAACAAAATATTGTGATCTGTGATTGGAAACACAAGATCAAAAGATGGATATTAGATCCTGTTCAAATAAATTTTACTTTTTTACTGTGATAGCTGTTGAATCAAAGGGAGGTCATGACAAATTGTCTTCATAACATTTTACATTCTACAATACTTTTTAATATTACTTGCAATTCAAAATCACATCTTTAACACTAATTTTGGAATTAAATGCAAGTGTTATAATTTTATTCTAATATCACAAATAATTGGTCACTCATGAAAAAATCAATCAGATTTGTTAGGTTGATGTATTAAGAAGACACCATTTTTTGTGCATGTTTATTTGTTTCAACAAGGAATGACATTTAGACCCTAGATATTTTGGTAAAAAACAAAAACTTGCATGCTTATGTCTATATGATGATGAGATTTTCAACAACAACTTGTACCAACTTTTGGTTTCTCCAGGAATAAAATGAGTCAGTATGGCACCAACATAATGTTGTATTCTGTTATTATTGTGCATGCCTATTTAGTTTAGACTATAAACACTTCTTTTAAAGCCAAAAATTCACAAACTCATGGCTATGTGATGATGAGATTTTTGACAAACATTCACAATATGATTAGTTTGTTCTGGGAAGAAATGAGTCAGTATGATACCAAGATGATATTGCATTTGATTATTTTTGTGCATGCCTATTCATTACTACAAAGAATAACTTGTAGATCCTCAACACATTAGTCAAAGTCAAAAGTTCACATACTCATGGCTATATGATGGTGAGATTATTGATGAACATTCACATTTCATCTTTTTAGTGAAGAAACAGTATGATTTTGTATTCCAAGATTTTGTTCATGCCTTTTCATTACTATGAGGAATACCTTAAATGTAACACAATTTGATCAAAGTCAAAAATTCACATACTTATGACTGTATGATGGTGAGATTTGTAACAAACTTTGATCAAATTTTTGGTTTTTACATAAAAAACGAGTTAGTATGACACCATTATTGTACAATGTATTCTGTTATTTTGGTGCATGCCTAGTCATTACTACAAGGAACAAAGTTAAGACCCTCAACATGTTAGTTAAAGTCAAAATCTCACATGCTTATGGCTTTTTGATGGTGAGATTTTTGATAAACATTGACTAAATTTTTGGTTTCTACAAAAAAAAGAGTCAGTTTGATGTTTGATAACATGATTACATTGTATTCTGTTATTTTTGTGCATGCCTATTAATTACTTTGAGGAATAAGTTTTAGAAATCCTACAATTTGATCAAAGTCGAATATTCGCATCCTTGTGGTTCTTTGGTGGTGAGATTTTTGACAATCTTTGTTCAAATTTAAATTATAAGAAAAAAAACGAGTCAGTATGATGCCACAATTGCATTGTATTATGTTATTTTTATGAATGCCTATGTATCACTATGAGGGATAAATTTAATTTTGGCCAAAGTCAATAATATCCATAATTATGGCTTTTTGATGGTATATCTGACAAATTTTGAACAAATAATTTTTTGGTTTCCAAATGAAGAAAAAGAGTCAGTATGATTCCAAGATGAAATTGTATTTTGTAATTTTCATGGATGCCTATTCATTGCAATGAGGAATGTCTTTTTACCCTGATTGTTAATCAATAGTGATAAGTCTAGCTAAAAATTTTAAGCTTGTCTGGTTGGGCTATTTGAAAACTGATTTAGATGTTCTCCGAAGAATTCAAGCGCCATTGCGATTTTTGATTTAAGTATACTGGATTTTTTCCTAGCATCAATCATCATAATAGACAATGAGAACTCAATCCCAGCCTCAATCACTTCAATATTGATACAGTGAAATCTCTTGTTAGGTTTTAATCATAGTCTTTGGACTTTCCCAGAAAAAATCAAGTGAAAGATTTCATAATTGCACTAATTTTCACCATGTTTCACCATTTTTCATTATTCTCATTACACCAATACAATCCCATCTGGAGAATTTCAATCTATCATCAATTATTATAATTCTTATCAATTATTTTTTTCCAAAAACATAATTCAAATAATTTCCCATGAAATTCAGAGGCTATAAAAGATTGCAATGATGATGAAGAAATAAACACTTTTATAATTGTAGTTTTTAAATAATAAATTACAAGCACAAATTCAAAACTTAATAGTTTTTATAACTATATTTGTATCAAGCAAGGTCATCAAAAATTTGATAAAAAGAAAATTAATGAATGAATGATCTGATTCAAACCATTATCAAAGATTATAAAATCATAAATATATTGACAAAGAGTTTAATAGTCAAAAGTTGTACAAAAACTATTACAGCACCACATCAAAATTTCCAATTTTGGCAACCAAATTTTTGTACAACAAGAGATAATTAAAATTTTGCAACAGAAACTCCAATTTGAAATTCTTTATTCAAATCAAATTCAATGGTTTTAAAAGATCACCATGAAGATAGCCAAGAATGTACTAACAGATTTTGATTAAGTAATAAATTGAATCAACCACACCACCATTTCTAAATTTGGTCATACACATTTTTCATATGCAAGGCCATTCAAAATGTTGTCATTAAAATAACCAAAGAGTATCGATTTTCTTGTTCAAACCTGGATCAAAGACTGCACCAGATCACCACAATGATAATAAAGTATATTGTATAAAATATTTTGATTAAATAAAAAAATTGAAATAATTATATGAACATTTGTCACTTTTGTTTGTCATATTGTTCTTAAGAATGGACATCTAAAATTTGATCATCAAAATAAACGAAGTGTATCGATTTTCTTATTTAAACCTTGATCAAAGGCTCTAGAATATCACCATGATGATGATAAAGATTCTACATTAAAATATTTTCATTAAATAATGAATAAAATCAACCATATCATTATTTTTCATCTGTGTAAGACATATTTTTGTTAAGCAAGGTCAACTGAATTATGATTATCAGAATAAGATAAGGGATAGGATTTTCTTTTTCAAACCTTGATCTAAGACTCTATGAGATCACCATGATGATAATTAAAAATGTTAAGTTGAAATTTTCATTATATAATAAATTAAAGTCACAATATCAATATTTTCCATTTTTGATTAACATATTCTTGTTCAGCAAAGACATCAAAAAATTAGTTGTTAAAATAATTGAAATGAATGAATTTTCTGATTCAAATGTTAGCCAAAGGCTCTAAGAAATCACCATGCTGATAATGAAGAATGATATGTAATATGTAAAACTATTTTTGTGTGAAAAAATAATTACAATCACTTTATCTACATTTTTCATTTATGGTAGCCATATTCATGTCAAACATGGATATCTAAATTATGATCGACAGAAGGCAATATGTGGATTAATTTATGTTTAAAACAATGATCAAATGCTAAAAAACCACCATCACTGCAATAAATGATGATTTATCAATTTTTTTATCAAGTAACAAATCACAAGCACAACATAAAACTTTTCTAGTTCAGCAAAGTCATGTAAAATTTGATTGTGAATGGGCCACAATCGAATGAATTTTTGTCCAAACCTTGTTCAATGGATCTAAGAGATCACTATGATCATAGCAAAAAAGGTTGGTACATGATATTGTACATGAATTCATGATAGCTATTTGGTGTTTTTTAATAGCATAAAAATATTTCTAAACAAGGGTAGTACATTTTTTACATTTCTGACTTTTCCATGAAATATTGCTCTTTAATCACTCAACAGAATATGATACCTACCTCACCCCAAGCATATTGATTTTGCACATGCTGATTCTGAGAGATTTTTCTAGGGAACCTCTTGCTTCAACCATCTGTTATAATTTTGTAGTATCACACTCACCTTGGTGTAAACTATAGGGTATCAAGTGGTACATCACTGTCATAACAGATGTAGCTATGATAAAGTGCCCTGGGTATGAATTGGTAGATAGCACTGGCATAGCAGATGCAGCTGTCATGAGGTGCCCTACAATAGGAAACAACCACTCATGCCTGGAGGTGTACAACACCAACCATGGCAATGAGGGGTCATTGTCATGGGGAAGAAGGAACACACCTCTTGCTCCCCCTATTGTGTGCCACTGCCTTCCCTACTCCTCCATATCTTATGCCATCATCTCTGTCTCCTGCCCTGCCATCTCCCATTTCACCACTTCCAATGCTGATAACAAAGAGTACATTTTCTAAATATTTTCATGATATAAGATATTATGTGCAACACAACAACATTTTTTGCACATCATATCAATTATATTATTGCTTCATCAATAATTCTTTTTTGTAGATGTTTAATTTTTTGAAATGGAGGGGTATATTGAATTTCATTAAGTTATGTGGCACAAAATCTAATAAAACAAAAGGATTTAGTAATTATTCACATAGGAATTTACTACATAAAAATATTTACTCACAATTGGTCATATTATTGGTTATGGCATCATTGGAGAGGCAGACAAATATTCACAATGAATAGAAACTAATAGCACATTGGTTTAAAAAAGTTACTCATTCATTTCATAGTCACCAATAGAATCCTGCGAAACTTGGTAGACTGAGAAACACAGATATCAAAAGTGATCATTCAGATCATAATTCATTTATTTCAGTATACAATGAAGACTTTGTTGACCCGATAATTGAGTTATTATTTCATACTTCATACCTGGAATTTGCAAACCAATATGCACCTTGCAACCACATCACCAAATGACATTTTGACAGAGACTCAAAAATGAAAACACAACACTTACACTAAGTGAAAATTTGCACATCAAAATCCTGGAAAATCAAAAGGAAGTCTTTTTCAGAAAGTGACAGCCACTAGATCATGAGATGAGAGAGATACAAAGAATTGGAGCATGCAAAGGAGGAGGGGGAGAAGCAACGTTTGATTTTGTTGTAACAACATATGGAAACACATGAGAAAGTTCAAACAAGTTTCAAAGAGGACTGCAGTAACTGTCCCTATGTAAATGACACTGTTGGGTAGATTTTTAGGTGACAAAATTTCAAGCAAGCAGGATTTAATAAACATAGTGCTGTCCCAGGAACTGTTTATGACACTGTCACATCAAAGGGACTGGGATGGCCAGATTATGTCAGTCAGGAGCACTATTGGAACTGTAGCCTCTCTGCTATTGGCTGGAAATGCTATGAAAAACTTAGGGAGCAATTTATTAGTATGTTTAGTCAAATGATTTATATGAATATGTTAACAACATACTAATTATTTTAATTTTGTAATGATGAGATGAGTACATTTCAGGGCACTTACCAAGCATCAATTTGCATGAGCTATTGCATGCCTGCTCCAAGGAAGATCCTGCTCTTCAGATATATATTACTTTGTGGCGAGTCATACAGCAAGGAAATTAGGCAAGTGATGCGTTGAAAGTCACTTCACACAAAGCATCAATCCATCCATCCTTAATTTTTTCACCATCAGTGATGAGGCATATGCCATCATGTTGTTAGTGAACTGCAGATGCCATGAAATAATGAGGAGTATTGGATTAGATCAATTGTTGGGGATGTGAGGATGACAGTATATCTGGGCGGAGGGGTGAAGAGGATGATGTAGAATGTTGATAATGAATCAAACACCAAAAATACAAAGCACTAGAAGGTGGAATCCAAGTGGACAAGGTGAGTGAAGATCAAGAAGAACATTCTCATTGATGATATTTGGAGCAAAAAGAGAAAAGAGATATATTGAAATTGGGATTACCCTCAAGAAAATGAGGGACAATGACTGTATTAATCAACTCCACTACAATGAATGGATTGATTACAACAAGGAAACCAAGCTATTTCATACTACCTTATCAGGTTAGGATGATGATAATGAAAATTCAGTTGCCTGTGAATTGATGGGTAAAGAAAGGAAGGTCCAATTATTCTTCCAACTCTTGTCAATGGTATGTTTGACTTGATCTAGGTGTTTGAAGTATAAGTTTGTTATAGTATTGATCTAAATTTAATTGTTCTATTGTCAACATGAATTTCATCATGATTAAGAATATTGTTAATGCACCCAGTATTATTATTCAATACTAATGTGGATATGAAAGGATAGTGTTAGTATTACTATTGTAAATTTGTTTAAACATTTTCCAACATCATTATTTGACAGGGGAATGATAAATAATATACATCCATGTATGTGAAGGTGCGTTCAGTGGACTTGGAACATATGACAGCATCTACTCAAATTGTTTTAAGTACATTCTTAATTATTAATAATTATTATTGTACTGAAAATTGCTCCAATTTTGTACTATAGTATTCAATCAACACAACGCAGGCTCAGGCAATATTATGACTGTGTGTTAAAAACAAATAAAATTACAATGGTCTTTTTAATACAGTGACAATGCTATTATTGCTGCAGCAGCAACAATAAGGTTGTGACAACAGTATTATTGTTGACGTGATGTCATTATGGGTGCTGCATAATTATCGGGCCTTCATATTAGTAGTGATGGAGTGTTCATTTGATTACTGTATTGATGTTACAGTTACTGTTTGAACTTATCAAAGAGGGCATTTTATTAATCATAGTGCAATGTGTTTGAAGTGATTATGTGATCAGTTTTCAAGGGAAAAAGTCTTCAATGTGTTATCAGACAGTGACAATTGACATGTCACTGCATTAACTTCAAAGGTTGTATGAGAGATGTTTTTCTCATTGTGACATGAAAATTCAAATATACTGGAGTTGATTCTATGTCTAGTACTATATCATATTATTTCTACTTGTGGGATACTTTTTAGATATTGTATGTGTGTTGTCTTTGAGCAGGCACAACATTCAAAAATTATTCAAGCTACATTCAAACAATGCATCTGCAACACCACAGGTTTTGCTCACAATATCCTATACAACATTTTAAATGTTTCTAAAAATGAAGTTGTTGAAAATTTTCCTTTTTGAATGAGGAATGAGGTTCACCAGCTTGCCAAGTACTCTGCTGACCCAAGAGGAGGTAATGGAAAAGCAGTCAAACGGTTAGCTATCTATTTTCTCAACCAAGAGACACATACTTTTATACCCCAATGAGTGTTTATAACCTTGGTATTGTAAACTCAGCTTATATCAACCAAGAAGAGGATGAGCCAAAAGACCACATGCACAGTCATTTGTTTGTTAATGATGTTGCTGGACAGGGTAGTAACAATGTTGCTTCCCTGATCATGAAAACTTTGGAGAGTCTTGGTCTTTTGAATGATGAACAGCCAGGGGCTGAGCAAAACATCATTTTTGACAATTTTTTGGGACAAAAGACGAACAAGCAGTATTGAAGCTAGTTTGTTTTGATGCGGAGATATAATCTTTAAAAATGCAAATTTTGTTTTCTTGGTTGTTGGGCACACCAAAAACTATGCAGATATGCTCAAAATAATTGCAAATCACTAAATAAGGTTAAGGATTCAAATTCTTATGAAGAGTTGTATCAGCTAAAATTTTCTCAGCAAAAGAGTACAGCTTTCATGATTGGGACAATCTTCTCTCCAGATTCTATTCTGGGCTCACTAACAGAATCATTGGAGAAGAATTCTATGTTTCAAAGCAAGGTTCATGATAAAAATCAGTGAGAGTAACTTGGAAGGCTCATCTTCAATAGAACTAATTCTATCAAATGACTCTGAAAGGGATGAACATTTTTCTGGAAGTGAAAACTTGAGAGAAGTCATGATAGAAAGAAGAACAAAGTCAAGAATTTGGAAGCATTGAAATTATCATGACTATACTCTTGGAAAACAGAAATACTTCTTAAAAATTACAAGCATCATGTTGATGTGAAGTGGCAGGATGCAACACGTCCCAAACCTTCAATGGAGCAATGGAAAACATATGATGTAGGATGAAGACACTGCGAGGAATACAGAGATGAGAAAGGTCGAAAAGGAACAAAAAATGGTAAAAAAGATTCAGACAGAATTACCTCAGGCAAGTCAAGGGAATCAAAGAAGCTTGCAAAGGGAAAGATTTAGAAAGATATGGGAACAATTTTTGTGTTATTTGTGAGCAATTAAGTGTGAATGTTGAATGGATCACATGTGAAGTTATTAGAGAACTAAAAACATTGATATTTCTATCAATTTCAATCCTTTTGAGATCAAGCAAATTAGATCTAACTAGAATGTTGATGTGTATCAAAACTCCTTGTATTGGCTAAGCTATGGTTTTTTTTACGATTTTAGGTGGCGTGGTCATTTCCGAACTAGTTGACGGTGATTGTGTGTAAAAATGTTTTTCGATTTTTCTCAAACAACGCCTCTGGAACTTTGTCGTCTGTCCGGCTTTGAAGGACGAACAGAAAAAAACGTGTTGTTCATTAGTCTTGCTTTATTTTTCTTTTTATGATTCTACTCTTTTGTCGTTTTCTTTTCTCGTTGTTTGTTCCGAGAATCTCTCGCAACAGCTCGATATATCCCTACTTGAGAAGCTTACTGGGTGAAAAGTATTGTACCATTGTCCCAATGGTGCAACTTTTATTGTCTTCAGTATTATTTTTCTCCTCCAAGTTATTTATCATTACCTATCGAAAGAGTCAATATGACAGTAAAATACAAAACCCTGGAAGCAGATTTTTCGAGTTTCATCCGTTAGAACCGTACAGACCGATGGTGTCACGAAACTTTTTGAGAAAAAGCAAAAAACATTTTTGTACACAATGAAATTCAACTAGCTCTGGAGGACAATCGATTAGCGATAATTTCTACTGAAATCCCATGACGCTTTATACCGAAAAAATCGCTAATCCATTATCTTCCTGGCTAGCAATTGCTAAATTGCATAAAATCTTGAATGCTTTGACTGCTTCTTTCCATCAATTAAATGCCTGCATAACTTTTCAAAAATTTAAATGAACTAAAATTTTTGTTGAAGACACCACCACACCCTATGTTCTACTCCAATTTTTCAGGACTAAAAAAGACAGATTGGTTAAGACAACATGCCACTTTTTGGAATTTCATAGTTATTTCTCTTACAATATAGATTAGTTTTAGTCTTCCTCATTTCAATTATTTTTCTTGTCCATTTTTTCATCACCATGTGCAATACTTTTCAATTTTTTACTTCAATTTTTGTTCCTTTTTTCTTTTTATTTTTTCATCATTTGCTGATATGCTTTCCATTACTCGGCAGTTGTTTCAAGACAAGTTATATCTTGCCATTTTGGATTCTTTTGTGAAGGAATGAGGGGATTTTTTGTTTTGTTAGCCCATGTTCCACATGCTCATCAGCCAATTTAATAAAAAAATTTCCTTCAATCGACATCTGATGACTCCCATTTGAAGCATATAAATTTCAATTAAATTTAAATCTGTCACCAGGGAAATGTTATAGGAAAAAGAGGAGAAAAACATATGATCAATATAAATGACTGCATTTTTGCCATATTGGTTGCCAGCAACCATTTTTCATCTGTATCAAGCTGGAAAGATGAAGCTGCTTCCAGGGATTTTTATTTTACTGTCTTAATATATTCAATAGATCTATATGCTCTGAGTATTATGGTGTACCACCGGCCTGTTGTTTTTTTATTCTGAATCACAGTCACCACTATTTTGAACCATAGTTTTGGGGCTCCACCCTGTGGAATACCAAATATCTCATCACTTGGACCAATTACAATCAAGATCACTTAGATAAAGGTGTAGATCACAACCCTATCTACCATGGTGTATATTATTTTGACATAGGCTCAGTTATTGCCAGTGCTACAGCATCAAGCAGAGAAAACTTCCATTGTTCATTTTCAACATGTCAAAATTTGTCACTGTGGTGGTGCAGGCTTGCATGCATTTGTTGTTTGGGGCTCCATCATGGTGGATTGCCCATCACCTGAAAATAGTTCACATTTTTGTAGGACATACACCAGGTCCTAAAGAATCACTATTTTGAATCACAACAAAAATTAAAGCAGTAATTGATGGTATCATAGAAAATGATTCCACTTGATTCAGAATTCCATCAAATTTGTGAATCCATTTTTGAATATAGTTCTACAATTTGGGCTAATTTATTTTGAATGATGTAAGAAGAGGGGGGAATGTTTTAATAAAAACACCCCAAAATGACTTCAAATATTAATGTATGCATGGTCCAAAGTAATGAAAATATGGTAATAATATTGAACTCTTTTATGTTATTCTGGAAATACCTATCAAGTGAATTCCCTCAATAGACAACTTCAAATCCTGTGTATGCAAATGGTTATATCATGATGATAATTTTGTGATAATTTGTAACACAAAGTGGCAACCAAATTATAATGACACTTTTTGGGGGGCATAAAAATATCATCCTATTGCAAGGTGGTAGGCTGATGACCTGTCATTATGTGATACAATCCATGATCATGACTGGCAATTATCCTTAGTTAACAGCAGTATGAGGTTTGGGCTCAGCTCATGGTCACAACAACACTAAACAAAGGATACAGTGATGGTGAATTAATGGTAATGTTACATATGCAAGTATATCTTTGGTTTTTGTACTAATTTCATCTCATGTTTTTTGGTTGATATCATTATTTACCATTATAACCTTAACCAGCATCAGCATAGGATGCAAATAATCTTTTTTCAAATCAGAAGATAAATTTCAACTTTGTCTACACAGTCAAATAATCAAAATTATGTATATTTTTGGTCTGGAGAGGATTACTCCAAAATTGAAGTATACTCAAGATTTCCCAAAACAAGATTCAGCAAGAAGTTTGGGGACCAAAAGTCTAATATATTCTTCACTTCAAAGGACTGAGCATTGCTTTTGTTTCTTGTATCAATGAATTATCTCAAACAAAACAAAGATGTTTTATCAGCCCATGAGTCAATATCAGCATTATGAATTCAACAAAAACAGTTCTATCTTTTAATGAATTAAAAAACTGAGGAATAGAATGATGGTTCTTATTCAATGCATTTGATGTGCAAACTTTGACACACAAATGAAAATAGAACCAATCCATATCAAGGAATCATGAATAATATATATATTTTTGGTGAAGACATGTGTGATTCACAGGGTTGAGTGTTGAGTGAGGAGCAAGTTTTGAACTGGTGTGATACAGTCATGTTGATAAAATGGATGTATGACAGCTGGTTCACACTAATATCTCCCAAGAAAACTGGAACAACATCAGTACTAATGATACTGATAAAAGAAGATAGGAGAGTATGTTCCAAGCAGTATCTTTTCTTGCCCCATATATTTAAGATATAAGGAGGTACAATACTGACACATAAACTGATACATATTGTGAATTTTGAAGTGCCATATTCATCAAAGTAGCTGGAAAAACCTTGATACAGTCCCATACGCATCCATGTATTTTTATTCTGGTCATAATTATATTATGTCTTTATGGAAACTTGAAAAGTATTGCTTTGCAATGTATCCTTTTATCTAGCACTTTTTTTATGAGCGTAAAAATTTGTTTGGACAATTTCTCAGGCATTCAAATAATTTCAATGCAGATGATATTGGATACTATTGGACATTGGATGAAATTATTCATCAAAAAGGGACATATGATAATAAGTGGCCTTTGCATTAAACTGGTCTTTGTACAGAATAAACACTTTGTAATTAAACCCAATACAAACAATTTGTAATTAAACCCGATACAAAATTCTACACAAATGTAGCATTAATCTGTTATTTGTTTAAAATAGGTTTTCTATAACTGTAACAAATGGCAGAGAATAATATACCAAACCTGCATAAGACCTTCCTTGGAACAGCCAAAACCTGATAACACCAACCACAGGATTTTCACTTATTTGGAAAACACCATTAACCATTGTCATCATGACTAGATTGAACTAAACTAATTTAAAACATACAGACCTTCCCACCATGTATTGCTGCCTTGATGTGTTCAATGTGCAAAGAATTTGTGATCTCCAGTTTTTCCATGGTAAATTTGCTGATATCCAATAGTAACAAAAGCAATGATGTTTGGCATGATGAAAAATCTCTATTTTTGAAGAATCATTCATTTGAAAATGATATATCTTGGCTTTTCAATGGGTTTATTGACTTCAATGCACTTTGTTGGAAAGAGAAATCAAAACAAAGTCATTGATTTGATCTAGAAATTATTGAATGATTATTGGATCCTTACTACAATTTAAATGTTGATAGCACGAATGATAATATGCACATATTTTTTGCATTTCCCAAGTTAGGCATCTGCTGCTGATAACATCAATTCCCAGGATATCTTGTTCCCTTTGATGTGTATGTGAAATTGAGTAAATATGTGGTGAAAGCCATCAGGTGAATTTAAAAATCTTGAAAGTGTTGTTTAATTTTTTATAAATATTTTTCATAGGATCTACAACATTTTGAAATAGGAATTCAGAACAAATTTTTATGAGAATCTTACAGCTTGCCAAGTATGAAAAAGAAACCAGTAGAGTAAAATTTTCTTTCAAAAGATAGTAATTTACCCTTTAAGAGTATTTGTATGCAAGGTAGTAATATGACAACAATCAAGAACAAAATTGTTAATTATTATGAATTTAATTGTTTGTGTTCCAGATCAGAATTTTATGCAAGAACACAGGTACCAGTTTGATACAGTTAATGGCATGTGTGTTACTGCCTTGATTTTTACCCCATGTCCTTTAAGCAACAAAAGACCTACTTGTTTATGAATATGAATATTTTAGTTGAGCAAGTCATATTCAGCACAACAATAGCATTCCTTTGGTGTGCAGTAGCTTTCTACAATCCACCAAAGAGCTGAGAAATGGCTTCACAGCATCACGTGGTGACCAAAAATGAAAGAAATTTTTACTGCAAGAAAATCACCTTGCGCAACATTGCAAGTTGGACCAGTTATATCAAATATTATTGCATATAACTTCAAAGCAATGCAAATGCCTCGCAGAAGCGTCCATTTCAACAAGGATGAACAGGCAGCAAAAGCAGTAGCATTGATGCTGTGTAATCAAAATGCATTGGTCCCCAAGTCCATGTCTGCCACTGTTTGGAATGCACAAATCATACAATTCAACAAAGGGTGATACATGCTCACAAAAAAGTTATGATTCTATTCCAGCATCAGTCTTGAAGCAGTTATCTCCATTCACAAATCTCAAGATCAACATCATCAGATAATCCAAACAGCAATAATGCTAATGTCCAAAAATTGACAGCAGCATCAGCACTCATCCAGATGTTGGTATCTTCTGCAAATATAGACTCAAACAACCAACAAAGAAAGAAAAGGGAAAACTCAAATTGGTAGGGGTCAAAGAGTTCTGTCTTGACTAATTACAATTGAGGCAGAATGCATTAACAAAACAAATAAACCTAACAAAGAAAGTATTGAGGAGCATGTGTCATGTATCAAGTTTAGAAAAACCTGGGTTCTGTGAATGGAAACAGCATTTTGAAATTCTGTGATGAAGTTGAAAAAAATATTACACAATCATCAGTGCATGGACAGTTCAGTATTATGTCTAAAATGAGAAGACTTGGGTATCACCATCAAAAGGACCTGGTTGTGGAATTGGAAAAGATGATTTCAAAAATCTTCTGATTCATATGATATCTAAATTAAAAATAAATCAAATTAATTTTCAAGAAAGTCCTTTTCCATGTCTTGATTGATGTTATGAATTTACCAAGCAGAAGTGACCACCTTATTAAGAGACTCCAAAATTGCACAATCGACTTTCATGTGATGGTGTGTCATCCTCTGGACAAGTTATGCAAACCTTACATGATAGTTTGATATCTGGGGGAAATTCTTGGTGTAATTTTGTTTGAGACAAGGCAATATGATAGAAACATTTTCGTCAATTATATCAAAAGTCAAGAATTTTGAATTTGGATGAGAGCTGCCTTTCAATGGATGGCAACTCTCAGAAGCAAGACAGTTGTTCAATGGTGACATTTTATGATGGATAATTGGCAGTTCATGGATTGATTGCATCAAAATATTCACAATCAACCACTTTGATTACTGGAAGCACTGTCCTGAGAGAAGTCCTATCCCCACACTTCCAACTTTACACAACTGCTAAGACAATCACACAGGCAACTGGAAACACATTTGTCTCAAGACAGTCTTCATGGGAAAGTGTGGATATGATAAAGCTAAAACATTCACTTGTACATTTGAATTGAATGAAAAAGGTGGGATCAAAGAAGTTGAATTGGAGATATATCTTTCAATAAACGTCATTCCACTTTATCCAGATTCTCTTGCTGTCATATGAAAGAGAGTCTGCAACAAACTTGATACTTGTTCAGAAAAGTTTAATAGTGCATTAATAGCTTGACTTTGTTTGCAGGGGATTTATGTCTATCTCACACCAAATACAACTGAATTCACACAAGAAAAAGATAAAAGCCATGGTTTGTGAAAGACTAGATTTGGTTCTAATTGAAATGAATGTTGAACCAACCATCTTTTGCTCCATGGATTGTTGAAATGTTGGATTGTTTGTTTTTGAGGGGCAGACCCAGAAACAAACACAAAAGATATCATCTTTGTTTGGGGAGTGATTAACTAGGGAGGCATACATTGCTGCATGGAATGTGGTTAGAACTGCTCCATAAACTTGTTCATGTATCAATGACAATAAGGTCCATGAGAGCTTGGCTATTCCAACGGTACCAATGCCCTGCAAATCCAAATGGTGTATTTGCAGCAAGTAATTTCAATGGCTTGCAACTTGCTCACTGTCCAAGAATTCAGATGTAATTTGCATTGAGTTAAATTTAAAAGAAAGGAGGGATCTGTCACTGTCCTAAATTCAAAGGAGAGAGTTGTGGCATTGGCAAATGCTACCACGCTTGATCCAGTTTTTTCTGTGATAGGAGAGGATCGTTTCTCCAACAACAGCATGTTCAAGGCTGCAGATTTTTTACACATTAAGCTAGAGTGAAAAATTGAAAGCAATCCAAGAAAAATAGGTTGGCTGCAAAAGCAAGGGAGTGAGAAGCCTCAAATTTTTTATCAGGGCAAACATATTTGATTACTCACCAGAGCAGAGTTAAATATTCTTCTCAAATGGTGCAAGGTGGACAAGTCAACTGAGGGAAAAGTGACAGAGAAGAGGAAGAGGTGGGAGGATATTGCAAGTGGTTGGGCATCTCCAACTTACAAGGAGTGGACAAGGAAAGACAATGCAGCACTTGCTTGTATAGAGGCCAAGCCAGTGCTGATGAAAGGTACAGCTTTTAGCTGCTTGAAAGAGAAGCACAAAAAGGACCTGATGGCAAGATTCAGAGCCTTGTCAAGAGATGAACAAAATGAATGGATGGAATTATTGAAGGATATGAATGCAGCAAAGGTAGCAGAGAGGAAGAAAAAGGAGGAGGAAAGGGAAGGAGGGTGGCATTTAAAGTAATACTCATCAATCAATGCAAAATAATTTTCATGTTATATCATGTCACAACTCTCCAAATTTAACAATAATGCCAACAAGTCATCCTCCCATCTCCTCATAAAAATATATGCTGATGTGAGTATGTATAAAGAGGGGAGAGGTGGTACTACAGTTCTGTAGGCTCTTGCGATGCCATGGTGCGGGTCCATAGATGTGAGGATATGATTTTGTGGAAATCTCAATTTGACAAAAGCAGGTACTTGCACAACAAAAATTCCTTTGTAGGCCTGGTACAAAACTCTGTGGGATTTGTAACAGGTGCCCAAATACCTGTTTCAAACTTGTACTCAAATCTGTACAAAACAAGATGATAAAAATGTGACAAATGACAATGAGACATGCCATATGCGATGAAAAACATCAAAAACTGTGAATGTCAGCTCTCTGCATAGATGGGAAAGATTTTTTGTGCATTTAATTTATTTGTTTGTGCAATTGAAGTTTAATGATGCTCCATTTATAAAGTTAAATCCTACATTTAAAAAAATATTTTATTGCAGCGGACCAAAAACTGTTTCAATCTTGTGTGTGGTGCCATAAATCATGACATGACATACACAAAGCCCAGCATATGTGCAGATTTGGTTCAGATAAGTTTCAATTCTACAATTCCTAGGTAATTTTTGATGGATATCTTTCTATTTTTCATTTTTTTGATCAATTCTGTCATTATTTAGTATCTTCGCTCCCTCCGATGATCGCACGTGGCAGGCAAGACGACACGCTACGATAGGCACATGATGATGTGAAGGCAAACACAACCACCTCCAATCAATCCAAGCTGTTTCTTGGGTCATCAAGCCAAAAAAAAGACCTCTCACAGAAGATTTTTTAACCCCTATCTTGATTTCCCCCTTAAATGGCACTAGCTTGTCCACTTTTTTGAGATCCAAAAATAGATATCATGCTTGCTCGTCCACTTTTTTTGACATCTGATGGTCAAAATCATTCATGTAGCGGAATAAAAAACAACCCGGTCCATATATTGTGGCTTTGAAACGTATCTTATCGTATCTTATCGCATATCTTTAAAAGATACCTTCTTAAAATCGCTCTAGCTCGTCCAACCTGGATGAGCTAGAGCGATTTTAAGCTAAATTGGCTCTAGCTCGTCCACCCCCTGGACGAGCAAGCCTAGCTCGTCCGTTTGGGGACGAGCTGTCAAGATAGGAGTTAATATCCTCGAAGTCATGATAATTTTTAAGGTTATATATATAGTTTTCGGTGTGTCGATATTGCGCCGGTTAAAAAACATTATAAGTACACGACGAATAATCTCATGGCATGTACACGTCGAATTCCGTCGGTCACAACGATATTTTATGTCTTGAAACCACCAGCCCCAAAATGGATTTCCCATTTTCATCGCTTTTTTTCTCGGGATCTCACACACTCCCTAGAGTGGTTCTCCTCCTCGTGTTTTGTAAAAGGTATGTATGTGCTTAAGCTTCTTAATCCCTGTTTTCTCTTTTTCTTGTTTTGTTTGGAGGTGTGAGATGCTTCGCAACTTGAGACGCCGATTCTTCTTCACTCCGAACACAAGAAAATAAAAAAGTCAAAATGACATTATTTGTAATATGTCAATCACGCATACAATAGTACTACTAGTAAATCGTATGCTCATATTATCAAAAAACATTGTTGACGTAATTTCGGTGATAAAATTATATTATGCCTGAGAACGTTTTCCCACTAGTACTTTTCTCTTTTTCCTGTGAGCTGGTGGAACAAGTTCAGAACCACAGTTACTTTTGATAGATTGGCGTTGGCAAATCTTCCCATCAGTTTCCTGTTTTTTTCTTCATCCCATCCTCATCTAAGAAATAAAGGGAAAAATTACAACTATAGTCATCATGAACGAAAGGGTGGAAAAAACAGAAGCCGCCAGAAGCATGGATAACATCACGTTGTCAAAAAATTAAGAAAAAAGCGGAATTGCTGTCCGTTTTTGGAAAGTTCTCTAAGGATATTAAATAATATATTGAAAAATGGCCGCCGCGGCTGAGCCGAAACAGGCATTCAAGGCCCAAAGCGTTGCAAAGAAGGAAAATGGCGCAAAGAAAGGTTTCAAATGGCACTTGAAATATCACAAACTCTACGTAATCCCCTCCAGAAATCAACGGCCTCGAAAACCTCCTGCCCTTTCGCCTGCCAACATTGAGGCACTCATGTGCTCGGAAGGATTCTGCCTAGCCCCATTTCGAAACCACCAAAATAATGAAACACTTGCATCACTCGCTCGTCCTCCGGCTCCTTATCAAAGATGGAGTGATTATCTAATAGAATTTGGAGAGCGCCGGTGGGGATCCGATGGATGGGGATCAGGTTTCCAGTACTACTTCTTACGTGGCGTCTATGATTGCGGTTATGGAACTCCTGGCTACCTTCATCACTGTGATATTATGGAGTGGATGCGTCGTCAACATCATTCTTGCGGTGTATGCCGCTCGTGCGTATTGCAGCGGCAACGTCTGCACGACTATCTTCGTGACAACTTTCCTACTGGTCCCGTATTTGCAGGCCCGCGCGTTCGTAGAAATTCCGTTTCGCAGCCAGGTTCGCCTCATCCTCGTAATCGCACATGATGAAACATCGAGACGAGATCGGAGATTGTTGCTCTCATCTCTCTTCGAGAAAACATCTTGATGCATACTTTCTTTGTAGTAGACCATACTCTAGAATAGTTCATGAATTGTTAATTATTTGATGGCCTCAATGAAGATAATATTCAAACTGCGATGAGTGCAATGAGGTCTTTTGCTCTTTCCTTTTCATGGAAAAAACTTGAAATATTGAGAGAGTTGTTGGTAAAACATGCATGTGTTAATGAAAACTGTGTGTGTCTTCCAAGATTAAGAGATTTATATGTGATACGGAGAAACCTTATTAGTTTGATAATTGGTCACCTTCCTCCCTCTTTTATAAAATAAAAATGAAATATTGTCAGTTGGGGAAACATGCATCAAATGCAATACTAATAGGATTATTTCTACACCCTATTACTTTGTCCCCAACATCTCCTAATACCATAATTGAATCAGGTTGCTGGCTTTAATTGCTTTTATCTTGTTGCTTCTTTTGCATGCAGTTTGTGCACCCTCCAGAAATTGGGATTTCATACCTGGGTTTAAATTGAGAGTTGCAAACAAACAATGGATTCTAGCCCTTTGCATAGTGAATTCTTTGTATTTTGTGGTGCTTGACAAGATCGCTATAAGTGAGAATAATACTGCATCAATTACTAGTAACCAACCAGTAGGAGACAATTGGAACCACTTAATGGATATTACAAAGGTTGGAGAAGTATTGGACTTATAAGGGCAAAAAACGTAGTCCCATGCAATCTTGCAGTTACTCTGTTGACCGAATTGAATGCAAGCTTCCCAGTAGCATTTTTGACATTAGTGGACAAAAGGAATGTCTCCATGTTCAAGCAAAATTGATGCACCAAAATTGGTTGCAGCTTTGTCCTGAACTGATGAAGCATACTAAGTAATCTCAAATCCAGTTTGATAAGGCACCTTCTTGACACCAACAGAGTTGCCTTGAAAAATTGGACACCTTCATATAATCTCCAATTTTCAGTGGCGAAGAACTCTACATGAATTCTTGACCAAAGGCTCCTTACTTAAGAACTTATGATGATTCAGGGCATCACTACAGGAGGACTCACAGGGAGGGGACCACAATTGCAATGGAAGAATCCTTGGATTGAATGTGAAGAAATAAAAAATTGCACAAAAAGGAAATGTTGTTGGAGAAGTTGGTTTTGGATTTGGAGAAGTGAGATTGATTATTTTATTGGTGATTATATTTTTTCCAGGGCAATTTCTAAGATTTATATCCTTTTATGAAAATCTAGAGATTTGTGTTGGTGTAAACATACTTAATATTCAATTTGACAGGTTTAAAGTTGAATGAATACCGCATGAGCTAGTGCTTTTTTAAATACTGCTTACTTCATTTGTGCAAACCTCAAAGCAAATCAAGAAAGACCCATGTAAAATCAACAGTATTGCAATTATATTTAACCAAGAATTTACATTGAATTGACAGAAAAGATATGCAAATAGTCATTGCAAATTTGAGACTAATTCCTGACTTTGTATGTTTGTCTCAGACTTTTTTGATACATACAAAAGTCTGGGTTAAAGATGGAAATTGAATCAGATAGATATGAAAATAAAAAGCTCAAGTTTGGCTTGGACACAGCAACAAAAAAGGTTTATATAAATATACCATCATGCCATATACCAGTTGTATACCAGTCAAAAATAGTCATTTCTTGTAGCCTCTGGTATTGAACATACTGTTGGTATGAAGAAAAAACCGTAT